>ENA-UENV01000242-UENV01000242.1-marine-metagenome-genome-assembly--contig:-NODE-242-length-16474-cov-2.768931_pt1 | contig 16474 bp, 5 predicted proteins | sample MGYA00237878_ERZ529328 | MGnify/ENA primary metagenome ERZ529328 (study PRJEB26372, sample SAMN05368348) | marine metagenome | biome: cultured habitat; feature: ocean water; material: water; isolation... | reverse complement strand
AGTAGAATCCATTGCTACTTGAACTGCCCCAGAAATCAATGACATAGAATTCCAATCGCCATCAGATTGCGGCATCAGCGATGGGCGCATAGAGGTAGCAGCGAGTGCTGGAGATGGCCCTGTTTCTTTTAGCTTTGATGGTGGGGCAACCTGGACGGTCAGCCCCATCCTATCCGACCTGTCCGACGGGACTTATGAGATACAAATTAGAAATGAAGATGGTACTTGTCTTCAATCACATCCGCCTATAGACTTGATAGGCCCGACCCCTCCGGTCATTGATGACATTGTCGATATTTCGCCTTCCACTTGTGACGGAAATAATGGATTTATTGCTATACAAACCCAAGGAGAAAGCGGACTGGAATACAGCATTGATGGTGGACAAAGCTGGGGGAGCAGCAATCAGTTCGCCAACTTAAAGGCAGGGACCTATCAACCCATGGTGAGAAGAACGACAGGAAACTGCCAAAGTATAGGGCGTGTAATCCAATTGGAGGATCCTCCCACACCAGAATTGCTGGAGGTCGAATCCAGTCATCCTTCGGATTGCGCACTGGATGATGGAGTGATCTTCGTACAAGCTACGAGTAGTATCCCATTAGAATACAGTATAGATGGAGGAATAAGCTGGTCATCCAGTCCCAGGTTTCAGGGCCTTGGCGGTGGTCGCTTCCCGGTCCAGATTCGAAATGGGGATCAATCTTGCAGCATTACTGGGCCAATTGTGGATTTGGTAGCACCTACTGCACCTGCCATCGAAATATCTCAGCAAGGACCAAGCAATTGTGGAGGCAATGATGGTCGCATTGATCTCGTGTCAACAGCAGATGAACCGCTGGAATACAGTCTAGATGGCGGACAAAATTGGCAAACTCAGACTTATTTTGATAGATTGGAAGAAGGTACATATGAAGTGACGTTCCGAAAATTAGATGGTACCTGTGCGCAAACCTATCCACTCAACATTGAGTTAAATCCCCCCGCTTTACCCGCATTCGAAATATTAGTGGATGATCCCACCGATTGTGGTTCTGCTAATGGACAAATCTTTATTGAGGTCGCCAATAATCAAAACTTGGAGTACAGTATCAATGGCGGTATCACTTGGCAAAGAACCCCGCGTTTCACCGATTTGGAAAGCGGCATCTATGATCTAGCCATCCGGGATGTTACCACGGATTGCCAAACCGAATTTTCCCAGGAGGCTAGACTGCAAAGTCCTACGCTCCCTCCCTTAAATGTGGAAATCCGACAACCTTCAGCCTGTCACGGCCAGGACGGTCTAATCTTGGCCGGTCCGGTCGACGGCGGTCAGGGACGCTATCAGTATAGTATCAATGGCGGACAGAGCTGGTCTAACTTTGGTGCTTTCCCCAATCTTCGAGCGGGAACTTACCAGATTATGGCCAGAAATGCGGATGGGAGCTGTGTAAGGTCTTGGTCACAAGAAGCCGTGCTGGAACAAGCACCATTCCCAGAAGTTTTTGTTGAGACGTTGTCACCCATCGTGTGCAACGAGGCAAATGGAGAGATTCACATCAGCTTGTCCAGCGAGCAGGAGATAGAGTATAGCCTTGATGGAGGAGCAAGTTGGCAAGCGCAGGCCAGCTTTCAGAACCTGCTACAAGGCAGTTATCAATTGCTACTTCGTTTTGCGGGGGAGGATTGTGAATTCGGTGAACAGGAGATCATTTTGGACAATGAGATTCAACCCCTGGAGCCCAATATTCTAATTACCCAACCTACTGCTTGTGATCAATCCAATGGAAGCATTACCCTATTTAACCTTCCAACAAATGAGGATTGGGAGTACAGCATAAATGGAGGAGTCGACTGGATCAGTACCCCCATCTGGGACGATCTAGTCACTGGAACATACCAGTTTCAGGCAAGAAACTCGATTTACCCATGCTTACCCATAGTAGAACGCATTATTTCTCTGCTTTCGGAAGAAAGCCCCACCATCTTAGCTGTAGACATTCAGCAGGCGGAGAGCTGCGCAGTCGGTGGAAGCATACAATTTCAGTTAGAACAGGAACAAGAAAATTATTTGTACAGTATAGATGGGGGCGTCAATTGGCAAGCTTCTCCGCGCTTTGAAGGATTAGCGGAGGGTCAATATCAATTGTTGGTCCAAGATACCGAAGGGGAGTGCCAGGCGATCTACCAAGGCAATACCGAAATCAAACATCCAATTTTGGCTCAGATTCAGGGTGTAGAAACAAATCCACCAAGTGCTTGTGGAAACTCGGATGGTGAGATTCATATACTATTGGAGGAGGAAGCCAGTGCTTTGAGTTTTTCGATTGATGGTGGACTTAGCTGGCAGAGTACAGCGGGGTTCAGTGAATTGGCGGCAGAGAAGTACGAAGTATTAGTACAAGCAGAAGAATTAGCCTGTGATCCAGAGCCGCTGCCCCTGTTCGACCTAGAAGTTACCCTGGCTGACTTTGAATTTGAGGTAACAGCTATGCCGGTTAGTGATTGTCAAATGGAAGATGGAAGCATAGAGATTTTCTTGGACGCGCAGGAGGACTTGAATTTTCGCTTGACTGGGGGAGAATGGCAGACCCAGCCTCTTTTCGAGAACCTTGGCGCCAGAACCTATGAAATTGAAATCCGCGACAATGAAAACTTGTGTATTGCTACGCTCGATCGCATCATTGATCTAGCTCCTCCTGGTCTACAAACGCCCGAAGTCAATTGGGTAAATCCCTCTTTCTGCGGTGCTGCCGATGGAAGTATCCGAGTGGATATGCAGGAGCAAGCTCCCTTGGAGTATAGCATAGATGGAGGCCTCAGCTGGCAAAGCGAGGCGAACTTCAACGGCTTGATAGCGGACACCTATGATGTCCAGGTTCGGCGAGAAGGTAGCCAGTGCCCGGCGGCATCTTATCCCACTTTAATTACCTTGCAAAGCAGTGACAACATCCCTGATTTTCAGGTGGAGTTGCTACCTCCGACCAACTGTCTAAGCGAAGACGGTATTATTCGGATTTTAACATCTACCACAGAAGGACTGAGTTTTAGTCTGGACGGTGCGGCCTGGACTACGGAGACCAGGTTCGAAGGACTGTCCCTCGGAACCTTTGCTTTGGCTATCCGGTACGATCAAGGGGACTGCCAATTATTCGAATCTCAGACTTACACCCTCGAGGCTGATGTACAATTGCCTGAACCTAACCTTACGGTAGAGGGTGTTTCGGACTGTGGCACCGTCGATGGGCGTATCTCTTTCGAAGCATTAGCTGACGATCTTCAATATAGCATTGATGGAGGTCGAACTTGGCAATCTTCATCCACTTTTAGTCGCTTACCTGCTGGCACGTACTTGCCAAGAATTCAATCAGAAGATGGCGGCTGTGGCAAACTTGATCTAGAACCCATTGTCATCCCTAACCCTACTCCAATTCCCTTGGCGCGAGTCAATAGCACAAATCCTTCGGCTTGTCTGCAGCAGGATGGCCGAATCGAATTTGAGTTGTCGACGCCTTCGGCAGGCTATAGCTATAGTATTGATAATGGAGAAACCTGGCAACGAAGTCCCGCTTTTGAAGACCTAGGGCCAGGGCGTTACCAGCCGGTTGTAAGAAGGATGAATAGTGATTGTGAGCTACAATCCTTTTGGGTAGACTTAGAATTAATAGCTATGCCTAGCATCCAGGAGATAAAAATTACGCCAGCTTCAAATTGCTCTGCCAGTGATGGTCGAATTGAGGTCCTGGCTAGTGGGGAGGGATCGATGATTTACAGCATTGATGCGGGTCAAACCTGGTCTAATAATCCTGTTTTCGAGGACTTGGTGTCCACCAACTACATAGTGGTAGTCATGACCGAAGGATCTTGTCCGAACTTCTACCAGGAATCTGTGCGAGTGGGGAAATTAGATAACCTCTCTGTTACATTGCTTGAACAACTAGACCCAAGCTGTGCTGGATTGAATGATGCAGTTTTGACCGTAGCAGCTTCGGGAGGAGCTGGACCTTACGAATATCAATGGTCCAATGGCGTGAACTCCCCGGAAAATGGGGAGCTATCCGCTGGCACTTACCAGCTTACAGTAACGGACAGCCGTGCTTGCGAACTCATTAGAACCTATCAGTTAAAGGCTCCGGAGCCTATAGAAATTTCTCTTGGCCCTGATCTAGAAACAACCCTTTGCCTCGGACAATCCCTCAATTATGATTTTGAACCGGAGGGTTACGTCTATCAGTGGGAAGGTGATAATGGCTTTCAAAGTACCGCGGCTAAGGTGGTCTTGAATCAAGCCGGAACTTATCAACTTACGGTCACAGACGCAAAGGGTTGTACAGTTAGTGATGAAGTACAGCTGACTTATCGAGATGAATTTTTTGCCCCTGATTTTCTATTGCCTAGAGCCGGGCTCGTTGAAACACCCATCGTGGCGATCGACATTTCATGGCCTATCCCGGACGAGATTCGCTGGGAATATGACCCTGCCGAGGTAATTCATCAGGAAACTTATTTCAATCAAGAGATTGTGTCCTTTCCCCAAACGGGAAACTATAACATTCGACTCTACGCTAAAAAAGGAGAATGTGAAGGCATCTTAGATAAGACGATTACTATTTATAATGATCCAGATTCTTTGCTGAACCAGGGCCTGGGAGGAGACCTAGTGGATCATGTGTTGGATTTCAGTCTTTATCCTAATCCCAATCAAGGTGTATTTGATGTGCGGGTTCAACTGGATGACCTGCAGGGTATAAGGCTCTGGATATTCGACGATGGCGGAACATTGATAGAAAGTAGAGATCGGGACGGTGCTAATTTCTACCTAGAGGAATTTGTACTATCCAACCTACAAACCGGGGTATATACCTTGGTATTGCAAACTGATGTTCAGTGGTATTACCTAAGTTTTGTGGTTAGCGAGTAATTAAAATGCCATGATGATCAACAGCAGATTTATATGGAGCTTCATATTACTCTGGTTCGTTCCGCAAGGACGCCCTAAAGTTGTATCAACGACTAAATCTTTGCAGCTCGCGGGAATTTCTACCTCCATCAATGCGGATGCTCGCTACCTGACAGAGGAGGTTTTTATTGCAGGAGGCTGCTTTGATGTGTCAAATGCGAGGACGCGAGGTAGTTTTGGATCCATCGGCACCTTTCGCAACGGAGACTCCTCCGTCGGTTTAACCGAAGGGATAATTCTATCTACAGGGAGTGTTCTAAATGCTTCCGGACCTAATACGGCTACGAATTTCACCACCAATTTCAATAATACCGCAACCGACCCTGATCTGGCCAGAATTATCGACAACGCCTTGATACCCATTCGGGACGTGGCCATCCTTGAGTTTGACTTCACGCCTACAGCGGATGAAGTGCAATTTGAGTATGTATTTGCTTCCGAAGAGTACTGCGATTTTGTCAACTCAGACTATAATGACATTTTCGGGTTTTTTATTTCGGGACCTGGGATAAATGGCCCCTTCACTAATAATGCAGAGAATATAGCCCGTGTCCCAGGCTCCGATGATTTTGTTGCCATCAATAATATCAACCACCTTACGAACACCAACTATTACCGGGACAATATTGCAGCGGGAGATGACCAGCTAAATAATTGCCCGGGGGCTTATCCAAATGTGGATGGCGTAGCGCTGCAAGATTGTGAATACGATGGTTTTACCAAGATACTGAAGGCTAGGGCAGACGTTATTCCTTGTGCTACCTACCACATCAAGCTGGTGATTGGAGATATCACAGATGGGCAGTACGACTCAGCCGTTTTTTTAGCGGCCAACAGCTTTGAGGCGGGAGAAAGTATAACGGTAGAGGGGGAAAGTGAAAGCCAAGGGATAGGCGTAGTAGCGGAAGGTTGTAGTGATGGATACTTCCTATTTCGGAGATTCGGGAGTGATTTAAACCGAAGCCTTCGGGTGAACTATTCGCTCAGCCCCACGAGTACGGCAAGAGAAGGAATAGACTTTGAAACCATCCCCCGTTCTGTGACTTTCCCGGCCAATGCGGACGAAGTTCGCTTGCCCGTCAATGTAATTGCAGACGGCCTGCCGGAAGGAACAGAATCGATAGTACTAGAATTGTCCTCTGCCTGTTCTTGTAGCAGTACCTTGTCTAGACTCAATATTAGAGATGCGGATCCTATGGAGGTGAGATTGGACCCCCTGTTCCTTTGCGAGGATGAAGAGGGAACACTGACACCACAAGTTAGTGGAGGTTTAGCCCCCTACAGCTATGTCTGGTCCTCTGGAAGTAATGTTGAACAGCTAACGGTTGACCCAGCTTCAAGTAGAAGCTATGGACTTACCATCACAGATGCTTGTGGTCAAACTATACATCAGTCTGTTGAAGTCACACGCCTAAGTGCTGCTTCGGTGTCTTTAACCGGAGAGGCTTATATCTGCAATGGTGAGGTACAAGGCGACTTGAGGGTAACCTATAGTGAAGGAGGTAGTTGGGATCTACTATATAGTATAAACGGTGCGTTACAGCCCACTTTGAACCTAGATCGCAGTCCTTTCCCTCTTCCAATCAGTATCCCGGGGATATATCGACTAGAATTAGTTCGTCGTGGCAACTGTGAAGGCTCGGTTTCTGGAAGCGCAGCCGTAGATCTCCTTCGCTTGAATGCCCGAGTAGAGACAGCTGCACCTACCTGCCCCAATGCGGATGATGCCCGAATTGAAGTCCTAATCGAAGAAGGGGAAGGCCCATTTCGCTACCGAATCAACCAACAAGACTTTCAAAATGAAGCCCAGTTCAGTAATCTATCCCCCGGTCTGTACCAGGTAGAAGTAGAAGATGCAAATGGCTGTACCTGGAATGAGCAGGTGCGGATACAAGAGCAAAGTTCCCCACAAGTATCTCTAGTTTTTGAGGTGGAGGGGTGTGAGGGAAATCAAAGAGGAAGCGTGCATGTGAATATCATGTCAGGTTCCGACACCTATGAATTCAGCCTGGATGGTACCAGCTTTCAAGCAGAACCTAATTTTTCTAGCCTCTCCGTTCAGGAAAGCTATACGCTTTGGATCAGGGATCAGCAAGATTGTCTACAATCCATTCCGTTTGTAATTCCGGTACCGGAACAACTTAGGGTTGAAGTAATAGAACAGGACCTTAGTTGTCCTATGGCGGTAGATGGTCAGGTTATATTGCTAGCCAATGGAGGTCTCCCTCCCTATACTTATCAGCAGGCTGATGGGGTAACACAAACTAGCAATACCTTCAGTGACTTTCCGGCTGGAACCTATGCATTTACTATTAGGGATGCCAGAGGTTGCGAAGTAGTCGTACAAGCTGGTATAGAAGTGCCTGCTGGGTTGGCGATTTCGGATGTTATTATCACAGAACCCTCCTGTCCTGGAAGCGAAGACGGTGCCGCACAAATAGAAGTAACCGGTGGAACAGGAAATCGGATCTATCGCTGGAGCAATGGGGCCACCTCTGCTGCCTTGGAGAACGTGATCGCTGGGGAATATAGCGTCACGATCACAGATCGCCGGGAATGCGAATTGATTTACTCACTTACCATCCCAGGAGAACCCTGGCCGGGAAGACTCATTCAAGGTTCTTCCTCTATCTGTGCAGGTAGCAGCATTCGTTTGAGCGGGCCAGAAGGAGACTTTGCTTATTCCTGGTCCACTGGCTCAACTTCGGAAGAAACCTGGATAGATCAAGCAGGTACATATAGCTTGACCGTTACCAATGTAGAAGGATGTCGAAGGACTGAGGACTTCACCGTGAGTTTATCCTCCTCCTTGAGCCCAAGCATAAGCGGCCCTAGCACCTTTTGCGAAGGTGAAACGGTCGAATTGAGTGTTGGCGATTATGATACCTACAGCTGGTCTACCGGTGCTACTAGTGCCTCGATCGATATCAGTACTGGAGGTTGGTATGCCGTCTCCGTCAGCAGTGGGGCGGATTGCTTCGGCACGGATAGTGTTTGGGTGGAAAGACAAGCGCAGCCGACGGCTGTGATCCTAGGGGAGACAATACTTTGTGTAGGCCAAAGTCAAATGCTTTCTATATCAGAAGAAATGTCTGCTTATCGCTGGAGCACAGGAGCATCAGAAAAGGAGATTCTAAATACGGGCCCAGGAATTTATAAGGTGACTGTTACAGATGATTTTGGATGCCAAGGTGAAGATATAATTGAGGTTTCGGAAGTGCCACCAGCCATTCGACAGTCCACGCAGTCAATCTGCGTCGGCGATTCCTTGGAATGGAATGGGCAGACTCTAGCAGACCCTGGACAATATCAACATACCTTTTCGGGTATGGCTAGTAATGGTTGCGATAGTATTGAAATACTACAATTACAGGTATTCACAGCCAGTAATTCTCTAGAAGTCATACGTATCTCGGGCTGGGATCAATTGCATTGGCAAGGAAGAGTCTTGTCCGAAAGTGGCTTTTATCAGGATACCTTGCCAGCTGCCAACCAGTTTGGTTGTGATAGTGTGATGCAGTTGCAGTTGACGGTAATCCCTGTTCAAATGGATACTTCGCTGCAGTCGCTCTGTGCAGGGGATAGTCTCTGGATATTTGACGAATGGATTACTGAAGGGGGAATGGTACAGGATACCTTTCAAAGTGTTCAAGGGCTAGATAGTTTGTTGGTTACGACCTTTGTGGAGATTCATCCAGTTTATCATGAGATAATCCCGGTATCTCTGTGTACGGGGGAAAGCTGGCAAGGTGAAGTCTATACGGTTGATACTAGCTTAGTACTACCATTTAACTCGGCTACTGGTTGTGATAGTGTAATCCAATATGATCTATCCATATCTCCCATTTATGATTTAATGGATTCGGTAACGATATGTCAGGGAGATAGTCTGTTTTTTGCTGGTGATTGGCAGCGTAGTACAGGGGTGTATATGGAGGAATGGCAGAGTGCTGAGGGCTGTGACAGTACAATCAGCCTACATCTTACGATAGATCCCTGTCCTTTTACTTGGACCCCAACTATATATCCCATTAGATGTGCTGGGGAGGCGAATGGCCGAATTAGCGTGGCCATCGAGGATGGGGTAGGACCTTTCGCCTTCCTATTGATGAGTGAGGAGGGGCAACGTTTGCGACAAGTGAGCGATCTCCGGGAAAGAGTGTATGAATTTAGCAACCTAGCAGCGGGCATGTATCATTTGCGCTTATGGGACATGCATACCTCGTATGAAGAAGAAATGGATATTGAAATTACAACCCCCGATCCATTGATACTGGAGACTCTAGCTGAATTTCCTGTCAGTTGTTTCGCTGGTGAAGATGGTGCTATAGAGGTACAGGCAAGGGGAGGCGAAGCTCCATATTTTTACCAATGGAGTAATGGTGATACTACTTCCTTCCTCCAGGATATAGCAGCAGGTGCTTATGCGCTTACCCTTTCAGACCAAAATGCCTGTATGGAGGTCAAGAACTTTGTTTTGACTGAACCGATCCAATTAAAAGCCGAGGGGCGTTTTGTTCCCTCTTGGTGTGAGGATGGAAGTGGACTATTGTACATCGAAAAGGCTTTTGGCGGTTCTCCCCCTTATCTATTTGGAGCAGAAACTTACTTCATAGCGGATACGGTACAGGGCTATAATCGATGGCCATCTAAAGTGTTCATTCAAGATGTCAACGGTTGTCAAGAGGAACTTTCTGTAACCCATGAACCTATGCCTGTACCTGAGATTGAGATTCCTCAGACCCAAATTCAATTAGGAGATACCGTTCAATTAAAGCTTGTTGGGCCATCCAATTACCGGTCACTGCTATGGAGTCCAGCCGCAAACCTTAGTTGTGATACTTGTGCAACAACCGTAGCTTTTCCGCCGAGGAGCACCTTATACCAGCTTGTACTCACCGATTTGCTGGGATGCGAAGTACGGGAAGAGATATGGGTACAGGTGGATACTCGCGCCAGAATTTATGCCCCCAATGCCTTTTCGCCAAATGGAGATACCCAGAACGACCGATTTACGATTTATGGAGGGCCGGAAGTAGAGCGCATCAATCAATTATCGATTTTTGATCGCTGGGGGAGCCTATTGTTTCGTATAGAAAAGATCCCTCCGAATGATCCATCTGTTGGATGGGATGGGGTAGTCAGGGGGGAACTCGCTTCCTCAGGTACGTACGTTTATGTGGCGGAGGTTCAGCTTAGCAATGGGAGAACGAAGATGATCAAAGGAGAATTAATGTTAATGAGGTAGTGCTAGTTCACTACAAGATTGGAATTTTCTTCCTTATCGCCTACCTTGCTACTGATCAAATATTCAGCTATGATAAGTAGGCAGTTTATCCTGTTGGCACTGATACTATTGCTTTCTCAGAACTCAGCCGCGCAGAAATGCTTCGTTCAAGGTCAGTTTCTATATTCCTCCGAAGAAGATTACAGCTTTGGAATTTATGAACACCCATTGTTAGAGGCGCAGTTTCCGGTACTAGGAGAGGGGAGAAGTGATGCAGAGGGTAATTTCAGTTTTGAGCTGGAAATAGCTGAACCGAAGATTCTGCAATTGAAGAGAAAGGCAGATGTCTATAGCATTTATGTGCAACCCGGAGATACGCTATCCCTTAAGATCCTCAACCGGTTTAACATAGAATTTGCGGAAGGGAGTGGCAACGAAAATGAGTTGCTATTTCAGATGGATTTCCATCAAGCCTTTTATGCTGGGGATCCGCTAGACGATTGCCTATTGGCCATCGATACCTTAGGAGCCAAGCGGCAGAAATTGATCCAGCAATATAAAGAGTCCACTCCTTCTGTCAATGAGGACTTTCTAAGTTATCTGGAGGCAGCTGTAGTTGGAAATCGTTATGATCAATTGAATCAAGTATATCATCGCCATGTCCAAGAACAGCCAGAGAATCCCTTACTTGGAGTGGTGTCCAATGATCTATTAAATCTTCCTATCCTTGATGAAACACGTTCGGCGGTCTATCTAAATGCAATGGCGGCTTTTATGCAAAATAGATTGGATCAGGCTATGGCTGTCGATCCTATCTTAAAGGAGAAAGAAGCTTTGCAATGGGAAAAGCGAAAAGCAATCCTGTCTGAGACTGCCACTGAAGCCCCTGCCCTGAAGCGATTCATGGACTTTTTCCTCCTAGGTATGGAGTTATGGTGGGTGGAAGAGGAAGAGGATTTGGTACTTCTGGATGCCACATGGGCAGGGATGAGGAGGCAATACCCTGATGATTCTTTGCATACGTTGCTTACTGATTTATATCCCGAACGAAGATCCGCTGCTTTATTGAAAAAGTTGGAAGATATATCCATGTTGGATAGCACTGGACAGAAAGTACTACTATCTGAAGGGGAACAGTTTCCCATGCTAGCCCTCCTTTGGTCGGATACATCAACGATCAATAATGACATGGAACGCTTAAGCAGTTTGTTACCGCCACAGTGGAAGAAAGAGCAATTGGTAACCCTCTATATCGGAGAAGAAGAAGGGTTTTGGCAAGGCGCACTACCGGTTCTGAATAAGTATGAAAAGGGAAGGCACTTTCGCCTGGAAGCTGGGACAGTAAAGGATTTTAAGCAAATCTATAAGATAGAAGCGACGCCCATTTACTTGCTATTTGATGGTCCGAAATCTTTACAGCAAGTATCCTTTGAATTATCGCAACGCATTTACAGAGCTCTTTTTTCTCTGGGAAGATTTAGATAATAAGAGGAGATACGAAGGAACTATTTATGGGATACCAAAATTGATTTGGTAAAAACTTCTACCATGTCAGCACATAAAACGCGCGGATTAAGTAGAGCAGCTGCTGAGGCCTTACGGTTTCTTCGAGAGAAAAGTGAGCACAATGCGGCAAGCGTCAACTCGGAACTGCTGGCCTTACTACAAGAGGCAGAAGTTTCATTGGAGTTTTATTTGGATACCTTGAAGGTAGTGAAAGCGGAATCTAGAATTGCCATCCACTTTCATCCGGAACGAATTACTAAGGCTGGGATTACTGTGGCAGAAGGACTCCTAAGAGAAGGGAGGTGTTTAACTCAGTTTGAAACTGGGATTTCGAGTGGGAGCCCTACCGGCTTTGCTGGAGGGGTTAGAGATGAATGGGAAAGAAAATTCTTCGGTGGACGCTACCACCATCAAGGAGCCTCATTCAGCGAGAGACCCAAGTATGGAGCCCTCATGTTGGCTTGCTTCCCAGATGGCCCAGCTCCTCGCTTCGGCTCTTCTTATTTGATTTTGCATCCTGAAGTAAACAAGCGGAGTACCTATACCTTTGGAGGGAATCAGGATGATCTCACCTGGAAACGTACAGGCTCTTGGAAGCATTTGGACTCCATTTTCTTGCCTGTACTGGAGAAATTGAAAAAGGAGGGTACCGTTTTAGGAAATCATGAATTAGCGGCCAAGGAGTTTTTGGACTTACTGAAGCTAGGCAATATGAGGCCAGCCAGAACCGGTAAGCTAAGCAATGCCTTGGATAGTTATGTGGAAGCTCAGATTCATGGCCCGGTAAGTTTAAGGGAAGATGTAGAGAAGCTGGTGGTAGATCGTTCCCTGTACGGCACGGAGTTGGAAGATACGCTGGCAAAACTAGCAGTTGAATATGAGTTGGAACTGGAATGGTATGAAGGGTACAGCGCTAGAGTAGAGGAGCTACCCGTTGAATTCAGAGGGTATACTATAGATCGTTTACTAGATCGGATCGCTCCCGATGGCGAACTTACAGCAGCTAAGATCGGTACTGCGTCCAACTCATTTCATGAACATCCTGATCTTTGGTCTGAATGGGGAGCTGGAGGAGAAGGCTTGACGTATTTCCGCAGGGCTTGGCATGCACTTGTTTATCACGGTCAGTCCGCTTCAAGTTTAGGCAAAAAATAAGCGAGAATGATCTAGTAGTCATTCTCGCTTATCCTTTCAATTACTTGATGATTCCCTAGGCCAAGGCGGCCCCTTTACCTAGTAACTTCAATACTTTTAGGTGGGATCTTACGGCTCCACGGAACCTCTCATGTTCGTAATAAGGCAAGTTGAATTCATTCGCGGTCTTCTTGACAATCTTAGCAATATTACGGTAGTGAACGTGTGAAATATTAGGAAACAAATGATGTTCGATCTGGAAGTTCAAACCACCCACTAACCACGTTACCAGTCGATTATTACAAGCGAAGTTAGCAGTAGATTTCAATTGGTGGATGGCCCAGGTATCTTCCATGTTGCCATCTTCCGGTGGAGCGTGATGATTCGGGCCTTCTACCACATGCGCTAATTGAAAAACAATGGTAATGTACAATCCCGCCAACATATGCATCAGCACAAACCCGATGATTACGGCCCACCAAGAAAGTCCCAACATAATAGGAACGGCAATGATGAAAAACACATATAGCCCCTTACCTAAGATCATTTTTACCGTTTCGGTAACAGGATGGAAGCCATGTTTTTTGGTCATTCCTGTCTTATTGTAAGTAGCGAGTTGCTTGAAGTCCTTCATTAGGATCCAGCTGATAGTGGCTAAACTATACAAGGGAAGTGCATACCAATGCTGCACCTTATGATAGCGTTTTAGCTTTCCTTCAGGAGACAACCTCAGGAAGGGTTTATCATCGATATCCTCATCCAGATGATAAATATTAGTATAAGAGTGGTGCAGTACATTGTGTTGGATTTTCCAAGTAAATGGACTCCCTCCGATCAAATTCATGGAAAAGGCTGCTACCCGGTTAAGCCAAGGCCATTGAGAATAGGCGCCGTGAATGGCGTCATGCATAACGCAAAGTCCAAGTCCCGCCAAACCTACTCCCATCACTAGGTAAAGGCCGATTACGAGCAAGGAAGGCATGGGTATGAAAAGTAACAGAAAGTAGGGAACGAGATAGAAGGCAAGCATGACAAAGGTCTTGAAATGCAATTTCTCATTTCCTTTTTTTGTAATACCGTTGCTTTTGAAGTATTCGTTGACTCTCTGATTTAGTGTACGGAAGAAATTCTTCGGATCTTTGGTTGCAAATTTTACTACTGGATACATGCTTGAATTCGATTTTAAAGTAAACAGTTGAGGAAAGGGCCGACCCTTTCGGCTCTTGTGTTGAACAGCTGGTTATGGGCAATGTTCAATGTTTATTTGGCAGATAGCAATGCCAAGCTATCTTCTCCCCGGCTAAAATAGAGCCAATCGAGTAGTACATTCACCTGTTGATCATCCTCATCTTTGAACAAGAGGTAAATATCGTGTGTAGTTTGCCTTGTTTTTAGGGGTACTTCTATCTGTTGTAAGCCCGCCTGCTCATCGGCAGTCAATGGAAAGGTGCCGGCCAGTTCTCCATCTGGCTGATCTAACCTTATTTCTACTAAACCTCCACCTTTGACAACTGCATGAAGGTGGATTTGCTCGATGGAGGTTAGGTCAACGTCTTTTACGCCAACATAGCGATTATTCGTCAAGCCTCCCAAACCATCATTTCTGGTGATGATTCGAGTACGGTCGACCTTATCGCTACGAACTTGCAGTTGCTCTGCTTCAAACTTAGCAGCTCGCAAAACTAAAGAATTTTGTTTGGTAATAGAAGAAATATTACCACTACCTTGGTCCGTGTAGGTAGCCATTAACACATATACCCCTTGTTGCTTATCTCGATCATGTCGATCCGTCACAAAGGTACCCTTCGTGGCAAAGGCGGATTCTTCAACCGGTGGGCCAGAGAGCGAAAGGATATACTTAACCATATTTTTGGCCTGCTGCTCTGTCAATTGCGGGTGGGCAGACATGGCTGTTTCTCCCCAATTCCCACCTCCTCCAACAATTACTTTTTGGGACAGCGTAGCAACGGCGGTTTTATCATCCTTATACCGTTGGGCGATATCCAAATAGCTGGGACCGTTGATCTTAATTTTTTCGGCATGGCAGTTTTTACAATCGGATTGTCCCACCAACTGTGCCCCCCTAGCGATCGGCGAGGTTGGCGTTGCGTCAGCCATTTGATGGCCTTGGGCCACCACCGTCAAGTCATACCCTTCTTCCAAATAGTCAATATTCACCTTGACTAAATCTGGAGAGATACTGCCACTGGCCAAGCTCCCATCCTCTCGATCCTCAATCTCCACTTCATAGTCAATCAAACCATCATTCCAATACAGACTGTTATTGCCATTGATGTTCCAAGCCACAGCTGGAGGCTCATTCCCCACCTGTATATCAATAGCAGATTCAGCAACGAGTCCTGATGGATCCTTTACCCTTAGCTTCACCCGATAAGTCCCGGGACTGGTAAAGGTATAGTTGGGGTATGCGGATCGATCCTCCACCTCCCCGCCTTTGAAGATCCATTCGTAAGATAATTGATCGCCATCTAGGTCTTCAGAGCTAGCTGCTGAGAATCCAACGGTCATCGGAGCTGCGCCGACCGTTTTATCCGCTTCGATGCGAGCAATCGGAGCTCTATTCCCATCTACGGATTCGATTTTTGACAGTCTAGCCTCAGGGTTTCTGGCAAACCATTGCATACCGTACTCGAGCAGATACAAGGCTCCGTCTTTCCCAAATACCATATCCATCGGACGCTTGAAGTTAGCAGAAGGCATAAATGGGTCTGCTTTGATGAAATTCCCTTCTTCATCCATCTTCACAATATATATCCAGTGCCGCATCCATTCGTAAATGAACAATTTGTTATCAAAGTAGTCGGGGAACTGCTGCTTGGCTTCGGGGAATGCATCTTTATAATATATGGGTCCAGCCATGGGATTTTTGCCTCCGGTAGCTACCCAGGGGAACTCATTGGATTCATCATAAGAATACCAAATCAGAGAAGGCTGAAAAGGGGGGAGCTCATTTAGACCAGTATTGTTCGGTGAATTATTGATCGGCTTTTCAGGGTTGAATGTTGGACCTGATTGCTCCGCCGTGAAATCGTAATCGTGATATACTTTTCCGTCTCCACGAAAATAAGGCCAACCGTAGTAACCTGCTACCTGCGCTTGGTTTACTTCATCATAGCCTTTCGGTCCTCGATCTTCACCATCTTTACCTGCATCGGGCCCTACATCTCCCCAGTACAACCAATCTTTCTTCTGATCGATTGAAATCCGGAAAGGATTACGGCAGCCCATTACGAAAATCTCTGGGCGGGCATTAGGGGTACCTTTGGGAAAAAGATTGCCTTCGGGAATGGTGTAGCTGCCATCTGGTTCAGGATGTATCCTTAAAACCTTACCGCGAAGATCATTGGTGTTGGAGGAGGTCCGCTGAGCGTCCCAGGGTTCGCGGCCTTCCCGTTCATCAATGGGCGCAAAACCATTGGAAGCAAATGGATTGGTATCGTCCCCGGTCGATAGAAATAGGTTTCCGTGTTGATCAAACTCTAAAGAACCACCCGAATGACAGCAAGTTATCCGCTGTGTTTTCACCTCTAGCACTACCTTCTCGGATTCATAGTCCCATGTTTCTCCGTCAAAGTCAAAACGGGAAATGACATTGATAGACTCCTCACCAGGTGGGGCATAATAGACATACACCCAGTTCGTTT
>ENA-UENV01000236-UENV01000236.1-marine-metagenome-genome-assembly--contig:-NODE-236-length-16807-cov-186.814892_pt1 | contig 16807 bp, 10 predicted proteins | sample MGYA00237878_ERZ529328 | MGnify/ENA primary metagenome ERZ529328 (study PRJEB26372, sample SAMN05368348) | marine metagenome | biome: cultured habitat; feature: ocean water; material: water; isolation... | reverse complement strand
CCTTTTTTTTACTATTTTTTCACTAAAGTCCCGTTATAAATTATGGCAATAAATTATGACAATAAATAAACTTTAGGTATTAGATAATTATACTATTTAAAATCACAACCGTCAATTATTTTAACTTAATTTTAACTTACAAGCACAAACTAAAACCAAGTAAATAACCTAAAAAAAGTGAAAATTAATCAAGGTAAAAGTGTTTATAATTATCCTTTTATAGAAGGTAAATACTAGCTAATTTTCGGGTGTAACCAAAATAAAAAAAGAAATCAACCCACTATTAATTAATATGTCAATAAAAAAATATAGAGTTGATAAAATTTTAAAAACCTAGTAAATCAATCTTGAGAATTTATTGATCCTTTAATTGACAGATTTACAGACTAATATATATATAATTTCCAATCATCAACAAGAATTTACCTTTATTAAAACTCAATATGTGACTCTTTCGTTTATTCTTTTTAGTATCTAGAAAAATATAGAAATTCAAATAATTATGAAATTTTGTATAAATCTTTCTAGGATAACTCATCTTACTGCAAAAGTATCTGCCGTTGTCCTAACAATTGGTTTAACAGCTTGTAGTAGTAGTGATCTTGGAAGTTCTCAAGTAAGCCTTTTAGGTGCGGGAGCTTCTTTTCCATCACCTATATATCAACGTTGGTTTCAAGACTTGGGGAACAGTGGCCTAAACCTACAAGTAGATTATCAGTCAGTAGGTAGCGGCGCTGGTGTTGAGAGATTTACTCAAGAACTAGTAGATTTTGGTGCTTCTGACGTCGCAATGAAAGATGAGGAAATTTCCAAAGTAAACCGAGGAGTTATCCTGCTACCAATGACTGCAGGTAGTATTGTTTTAGCTTACAACTTGCCGAATGTTTCTAATCTCAAACTTTCCAGGGAAGCTTATGTAGATATCCTTTTGGGTAAAATTAAAAAATGGAATGACCCGAAGATCAAAGCAATTAACCCTGGCGTAACTCTCAGAGATCAAAAAATTACAGTTATATATCGCTCTGATGGTAGTGGTACAACTGGAGTTTTCACAAAGCATTTGAGTGCTATTAGTCCAGAATGGAAACAGACAGTAGGGGAAGGTAAAACCGTTCAATGGCCTGTAGGTATTGGTGGTGCCAAGAACGATGGTGTAACTGCTCAAATTACTCAAACTGAAGGAGCAATAGGATATGTTGAGTATGGTTATGCTAAGAATGCTGGTTTGAATATGGCTTCCCTACAAAACAAATCTGGTAAATATATAAATCCTACTTTTGAATCAGCAGAAGCAACTTTAGGAGCAGTTGCACTACCTGAAAATTTACGAGCTTTTATTAGTGACCCAGAAGGGGATAATTCTTATCCAATTGTAACTTACACTTGGATTCTTGCCTATAGTAAATATGATGACGCAGCCAAAGCTCAAGGTGTGGAAAAAATGATTGAATATGGTTTAAATGAAGGTCAAAAAGTTAGTTCTGAGTTAGGTTATATTCCTTTACCTAAGAATGTACGTCAAAAAGTTCTAGAAACTGCGGATAAAATTAGTCAAGATTACAACATGACCCTCAAATAGTATAAAATAAATTTAATTTATCATCAGAAAGTGGTACTATTATATAGTACCACTTTTGTATTTTTTGACTTTTAAGCGAAGCTTGTCACTGCTGATTCGTCAGATATAAATATTCTAGAGATAAGCACCAGAAATCATTTTTCCTCTTCTTTTTGAGAGGCAAATCTCGCCCTTTTCCAGCACTGTTTCAAGAGATGTAAAAGTTATCATATGCTTCCCAAAGACATAAACAATCTCAAATTAAACAAAGATATTCGCTCTCGGAGTAATATAGAAAAAAGACTTGATTATGGTTTTATTAATCTAACTAAAGTTTTTGCTTGGAGCATAGCAGTTCTTCTCATATTAATGGCTCTAACAGTAGTTTGGCAAGCAATACCATCTTTGAATGAATTCGGTTTTAGCTTTCTATTTAAAAGTGTTTGGAATCCTGTTGCTAATGATGGTAAAGGTGATTATGGCGCATTGCCAATGATTGTTGGAACTATATTTAGTTCATTATTAGCTCTGCTTATTGCAGTTCCTCTTGGTCTGGGTACAGCAATATTTTTAAGTGAGAATTTTATCCCCAAAAAAATTATTACCCCATTAACTTTTATGGTGGAATTATTAGCAGCTATTCCGAGTGTAGTTTATGGTTTATGGGGTATTTATATTTTAATCCCTTTTATGAAGCCAATAGAAATTTTTCTGGGTAAATATCTGGGGTGGATTCCAATTTTTTCTATTCCTGACAATATTAGTGCAGGAGGTCCGGGAATGTTTCCCGCAGCAATTATTTTATCAATAATGATTTTACCAATTATTACTGCAATTTCTCGCGATTCTCTTGCTAGTCTACCACCTAATTTGCGACAAGCTTCTTTAGGTTTAGGAGCTAGCCGTTGGTTTACTATTATTAGAGTATTAATTCCAGCAGCTTTTTCAGGAATTGTTGGTGGTGTAATGTTAGCTTTGGGTAGAGCAATGGGAGAAACTATGGCTGTCACAATGTTAATTGGTAATTCTAACTCAATTAACATTAGCCTTTTTGCTCCAGCTAATACTATTGCCTCTTTAATGGCAAATCAATTTGGTGAAGCTTCCGGCTTACAACGTTCTGCTTTGATGTATACAGGGGTTATTCTGTTTGCTTTGACCCTAATTGTTAATGTATTAGCTAATTGGATTGTAAATCAAATTAAGGTTAAGTATTAATGGGAATTAATTATCCTATTTGATTTATATATAACCAACAATTTTTATGCTAATATTATCTTAATTCATTATGGCAGATATTACCCCAAAACATTCTGAATCTATCGTTAACCTGAAAAGAAATCCTACAAGGCCAAGGGAAATATTTAATAAAGTGATGACAGGATTATCAGGTGCTTGCATAGTTATCACTCTTATCCCTCTATTTGCAGTATTAACCTATGTTTTTATCAAAGGATTAGCTCGTTTAAACTTAGATTTATTTACTAAGTTACCTCCAACAGCAGGTCAAGAAACAGGGGGTATTGCTAATGCAATACTCGGCACAATTATGGTAGTAGCAATTGCTAGTTTAATTGCTGTACCTTTTGGTATCTTAACAGCAGTTTATTTATCAGAATTTAGTAACGAAAGAAATGCTCGTCCAATTCGATTTGCTACTAATATTTTGAGCGGTGTCCCATCAATTATTGCTGGGGTATTTGCCTATAGTTTACTAGTTTTATCTATGGGTAAGTTTTCAGCCTTTGCCGGGGGATTTGCTTTATCTGTTTTGATGTTACCTACTATTATTAAAGCTACTGATGAAGCTTTGCAAATAGTTCCTAGAGATATTAGAGCAGCATCCCTAGGAGTTGGTGCTTCTAATTATCAGACTGTTCTACAGATAGTTTTACCCACTGCTTTTCCCAGTATTATCACAGGTATAACTCTTTCTATTGCTCGTGCTGCTGGAGAAACAGCTCCACTACTTTTTACTGTGATTTATTCTAATAATTGGCCTCGTAGTCCCTTTGCTCCCACGTTACCATCTTTGTCATATCTAGTATATGACTTTGCCCGCAGTTTTGATGTGGTTTTACAAGAATTTGCTTGGGCAGGTTCCTTGGTTTTAGTTTTATTAGTTTTAATTACCAGTATTCTTTCTCGTTGGGTAACGAGTAAAAAGCAATTTTGATGATTAACTTATAGTTATGTGTTTAGGAAAAATTCAATTATACCTCTTGCTTCTATCGAAAACATAGATAAAGATAAGTAATTGTAAACTTGACTAAATAGGGCTTTAATCAAACCCCTTACTGAAGAGTAAATTCTAGACAAAGTTTTCAAAATAATTATTGATTTACTTATTTGTAAATAAAACTAACTAAAGTATTCAAAACTAATATATTTTTTTGAAATCTGACTAGAAAAAGTTTCATTCATGAAAGATCAAAGTAGATTTACCTGCTAGTTCTTACCTTTTTGGGTAAAAGACTTATTCAATATAATCTAAATAGTAAACACAAAAATCATTTTTACACTAAATTAGCAAGTTATATTTTATGCTAGAGCATCAAACAAATACTTATCAACAGAATTCTACTCCTGCTCTTTCAGCAGAAAACCTTAGCATTTTTTATGGTGATTTTAAAGCCCTAAAAGATATTTCAATGAGAATTCCTAAGAATAAAGTAACTGCTTTTATCGGACCTTCAGGTTGTGGTAAAAGTACATTATTACGATGCTTTAATCGTCTCAATGATTTGATTGATATTTTCCGCTTAGAAGGTCGTATTCTTTATCATAATCAAAATATTTACGACCCAGATATTGACCCTGTAGAAATTCGCCGTCACATCGGTATGGTTTTTCAAAAACCCAATCCTTTTCCTAAGTCAATTTACGATAACATTGCTTATGGAGTAAGAGTGAATGGTTTGGCTAAATCTAAAGAAGAAATGGATGAGATAGTCGAGCGATCGCTAAGGCAAGCAGTTTTATGGGATGAGGTCAAGGATAAATTAGGACAAAGTGGTTTTGCTCTATCTGGAGGTCAACAACAACGTTTGTGTATTGCTCGTGCAGTTGCTATTAGTCCAGATGTAGTTTTAATGGATGAACCTTGTGCTTCCCTGGATCCTATTTCAACTGTGAAAGTAGAAGAGTTAATTAACGAACTCAGGCAAAAATATACTATTATTATAGTGACTCATAATATGCAGCAAGCTACTCGGATAGCTGACTTAACTGCTTTTTTTAATGCCAAAGCTGTAGAAAGTGGCCAACGTTTTGGTTATTTGGTTGAATTTGATAAAACTAACAATATTTTTCAAAACCCAAGGGAAAAAGCCACTCAAGATTATGTAAGTGGTCGTTTTGGCTAAAATTTAGTTTTTGATCATTGTTTTTTATTGACTTGTATAGGATGTTCTTACAAACTAGTAATTTTGGTTCCTTGGCAATAGAAAAGAAGAAAAACAACTATACTTCACTAACCTGAGAAACTCTATACATAGCACCCCTCAGGGTAAACGCATCTTATTAATAAAACATGGGGCAATTCTTAATAAGCTCTAGCTCATAGCGCTTGTTAACAATATATTTTTCACTTATGGTGTTTATTGAACTTTAAAAAAACTATATATAGGAGGAATTAGGCAATTAGATGGCTTTGCCCTGTAGTGATCCTAAATTATTTATCAAAAATTTCACAACAGATAAATAATCTGAAACTCTTGGTCCTGTTCCCTTTTTCCCAAAGAACTAACAGGACTAACAAATATGGGTAGGCACAACTATGTCAAGAACTCCTATATAAGTTTTAACTATAAAACCAGGTTTTAAACTTCGTATTTTTCTGAACAGCTTACTTTATGTAGTATAAAAGCCTAGCCTATAAGTCAATCTTTTTATCAAAACTAGACTATTACCCACATTTTTCCTGCTCAAGTCAGGGAAAATTCCAAGTGAGCAAATATTAATTTCGCAATTTTTTGACACTTTTCTCAGGTAAGGAAGCACTAAATATACTGATAGCTACATTTTTGTTATAGTCCTGTTGATAACTAAAGTTAAAACAAAACTATTCTCAAGGCTTAGTAAATATCTAAAATTTACTAAATAATTTTTCTAAAAGCTTCCCCCAGTCATCGGGAAAATTTTTGGTTGTTTTTTTTGATTGCAAGTGTTGCCTCTACTCGAACTAATTTTGCACACTGCTAGTCCGATAAAAAAACGACATATAAAACTTGTGGTTTAACTGCCATCAAGTTTTGCGTTCATGACTTTATTGTAGCAACCTGTAAAACATTAACCCCCCTTCTCATGGGCTATGCTAGGAATAAATTTTCTCCTTGAGACTAGCGAATAATTCAATACCTTTAAATCTCCAACAAGAGCTAGTTTTAGATGTTGGTCTCCAGATATTAATTACTGTAAAATTAGGACCATATTTTTCAATTTTTCTGATTTAGAAATGTTTCTATGGGTCACCAACTAAATCTCTAACCCGCATAATTAGGCTCCTCTTCCAGTAAGAGTTGGAGGGGGTTAAATTTTTTAACTCTTCCAGAAGCATTCAACCCAATTACCCAGTCAATCTATATTCTAGATTAATCAGGAAAAGTACGCTTTAATTCATCAATCAAGTCATCAATTTCCTCTATTGCTTGATTCACATCAATTCTGAGAGTCCCTAAATCAGGATTTTCTAGTAGTTTGACTAGAGATTCCCGTTTACTTTCAATATTAGCCAGTCTGACTTTAACGATTTGTGAGTCCATAAGAAAATGCGTAATATAATATAAAGTATTTGTTAGTCCTCAATAAAGGTTTCAGGACATAATATCAGTTACTATAATTTTTTAAATTTTCATACGTTGATACATAAGGTAATTATTAAAAATCATTACTTGTTTAATACTAACTATTATTTTAGTCTAACTTATCAACATATTCAATTTCAATCGACCAATAAATCAGGTCTCAAGTATCCTAACTCTTTCAAGGAGATAAAAAAGGGAATTAATTTGAGTTTTTTCCCTCGTCTTTCAGCCAGAGGTGTTGATAAGTGATAACTAAAATATAAAGCAAGTAGTATCAGGATAGATGCCAAAAAATAAAATCTCACGCCTGGGCAATAATTTAATATCACTTTTCTCTTCTATTCTTGGAGAATATAGCTTCTGGTTGTAAGAGCTTTTCAGGTTGCCGCTAACTAAGCAAACCTAGATGACAGTTTTTTTTCGATCATACAACCGACTTTTTGTTTTCGTCACGAACAAATATTAAGGGGAGTCCTCAACTGGAAAACTCAAAGATAAGATGGTTAAATCTATAATTGTCAAAAGTCTCGTGATTATTGAAAAAATTACTCCGCCACGACTTTTAGGTGCGGGGAAAGTTCAACCGTTGGGTTGATAAAGGGCAGGTTGAGGTTTTTTTACTTAGCAGGCCTTTCGTAATACAAAGAATGTTGCAATTCAAGTAATGAGTGGGATAATTAACCTTAGTTATAAAGTCCTGTTGGTATGCATCAATTTTTTTTGCACTACCCTTCACAATTAATTAAAATTAATATTATAACATATGTATTGAAAAAAAACTAAAAGTATCCTCAATGGGTGGGGGAGATTTTAAACCGAATTTTTCGTATTTGTTGCTCTCTTTTTTTTCTTACCTCTTCCCTAACGTCAAAAATTTATGTGGCTAATACCATTAATTAATGTTTGATTTGATAATTACTTGATATTTAGCTGATTGAGTGTAAGACGCCTAATACCTAGGATTTTTTTTGATAATACATAGTATGCTTTTAAGATTTGGTATTATTCAGAATGATAGTTGCTATAGAGTGAATAACTATTAAAATTAGTGAGAGTTTTTTTATTATAATCCTCGTATTTCTAAAATTACTGAAAAAAAATTATGTATCTTAGGGTGCTATAACTATAATAAATATTTTCTATGTTTGTTTAAGATTAATCATTAAGTTTAGGTGAAAAATAATATAAATAAATAATATAAATATAATTTTAAAAAAAATAGTTGACCATTATTCATTGGTTATGTAAGATATCTATTGAAACTACTAATTTGTAGTTTGCTTAATAGTTCAAACAAAAAATTTAGTATTTATTAATATTCTAACTTTACATAATTCAGTTATATGCTACGTCAAATTTCATTAGCGACAGTAGGATTGGTTTTAGGTGGAATTATTTCTGTGATTGGAACAGTAGCTTACTTTACGAATAATCCCACACTTAACCTAGCAGGATTCTTTTATGGAATTCCCCTACTTCTAGGAGGGCTTGCTCTGAAAGCTGCTGAACTTAAGCCAGTACCTTTTACTCAACTAACTACGGAAGAAATCTTAACTCTTAGGGAAAAACAGGCTACTCCCACTCAAAATCAATTACGTCAAGATGTAACTCGCTATAGGTATGGCCAAAAAGTGCATTTAGAAGAATCTCTGACTCGCTTAGGTTTAGGTCCGACAAATGAGGAAAGACCTATACTCCAAGGATTAAAGGAAATAGCAATTAATGGTGCTTATGGTTTAGTGTTAGAATTTGATTCTTCATTAATTGCTTTAGATACTTGGCGAGAAAAAGAAGATAAATTATCAACTTTTTTTGGACCAAATTTACAAGCAGAAGTGAGTCAACCTAGGGAGGGAAAGATTGATTTAACTTTGATGACTATTCCAGAAGTAGAAAAAACATAATTTATTCTTAAAAAGAAAAATCATATTTTTTAGGTTTAACATAAATATCTAGCAAAGTTGTTTTTTTGTAGGCTCTAAAATAATCTGCTTCAGATAAGATTATAATTCTTATATTATGTCATGGAAGCAGAATTAGAGCTTTTCATAATTAGATGCAAAAAAAATATTTCACTGAAGCCTATTGTGGTTTTACATAAGAACTAGGATGGTGAAACCTACTTTTCCAGACGCACCACGTACCATTGTATGAATTTGCCAGGGGTAAATTCATATTCACAATAGGTATCTCTTAATTTTTCAGCTTGATCATCTAAGGAAGATAATTTTTGTAAATCTCTAGGTAAATTATCTTGTTGTGTAGCTATAATACCACGCAATTTTTCTAGTAGTTCTACTGCAGTCATAAATTGCTCAGGTTTATTTGCCTCTAAGACTACATAGTTTTCTTCTTCGTACATTAGTGAAATAGGCATTTTTATTGAAAAATTTATTAGCTACTAAGCAACCCTATTTAGGCAGTAATATTTTGGTGCTAGTCAGGAGTCAGGACTCAATATTCAGGATTTATAATTTCAAAGGTTTTCAGTAAAAATTAAAGATTATAGAAATTATTACTACTAGTCTAGGATTGCTATATGATAAATTATACAAATTCTAGATGATAATTCACCTAAAACATATAGTTTTTATAGTAAAAAGAAACAGTCAATCTTGTGGATTTAGTATAGGTTGACAAAATATGGGTGTATGAAATTATAATGAAAAACTAATTATTAATAAAAAACTAATTAATTATTGACATAGTGATACTAAATTATTATCAATGCTAAAGTCAAGAGATTAGTAAAAATGAATTAGGGTAAATTATTGATATATGGTTTTTATAGTGAAAAAAAAGTAAACCTACAAAATTATTAGAGGTTGACAAAATACGGATGTATGAGAGTATAATATAGTATTAATGAATTATTGGTATAGTAATGCTAAATTATTGTCAATGCTAAATTCAAGAGATTAGTCAAAACAAAGTAGAGCAAATTATCAATAAAACTAAGCAAAATTAAGTTCCTAATTGTGACTCGAAAGCAATGCTAAAAGAGTAACTATACTGACTGATAAAATAGTAGCAATTTGCACTTTCACCTATGATAATTCCATCTCAAATTTCAACACCTAAAGAGGCAAAACCTTCCAAGTTAGAAGGAATAAAAGAAAATAGTAATTTATTGCGGGAACCTCTGGCAAGTCAACTACTGGAAGATACAAATCACTTCACTGAAGAAGCTGTTCAGATACTAAAATTTCATGGTTCTTATCAACAACATAATAGAGATAATAGAATCAAGGGGCAAGAGAAAGATTATCAAATGATGCTTCGCACGCGAAACCCCGGAGGTTTTATTCCGCCACAACTTTTTCTTACTCTAAATAAGTTGTCTAACGAGTATGGTAATGGAACACTTCGTGTGACAACTAGACAAGGTTTTCAGTTGCACGGAGTATTAAAGAAAAATTTAAAAAAAGTTATATCATCGATCATAAAAAGTATGGGTTCGACTCTAGGGGCTTGTGGAGATATAAACAGAAATGTCATGTCTCCACCAGCTCCCTATAAAAATCGTCCTGAGTACGAATATGCTAAAGATTATGCTAATAAAATAGCAGATTTATTAACACCACAAACAGGAGCATATTACGAAATTTGGTTGGATGGAGAAAAAGTAATTAGTGCACAAGAAGCTTCTGAAGTAAAAGTGGCAAGACTTCGTAATGGTAATGGTACGATATTCCCTAATAGTGAAGAACCTATCTATGGTACTCACTATATGCCAAGAAAATTTAAGTGTGCTGTAACGGTTCCAGGAGATAACTCTATAGATCTGTATACTCAGGATGTTAGTTTGGTTGTAATTACCAATGAAGTAGGTGAATTAGAAGGATTTAATGTTCTAGCAGGTGGTGGTCTAGGTCGTACTCATAGAAAGGAAGAAACTTTTCCTTGTTTAGCCCAAGAAATTGGATATGTTACTAAAGAAGATATATTTGATTTTATGAAGGCTATAGTGGCTACTCAAAGAGATTATGGTGATCGCAGTAACCGTCGGCATGCTAGAATGAAATATTTACTACATGATTGGGGAGTCGAAAAATTTAAGGCGAAGTTGATAGAATATTTTGGTAAATCCATTGCTCCCTTCAAACCTCTACCAGAATGGAAGTATTTGGACTTTTTGGGATGGCATGAACAAGGGGATGGAAGGCTATTTTTAGGAATTTCTGTCGAAAATGGACGTGTTAAAGATGAAGATTCATTTCAACTAAAAACAGCTCTGCGAAAAATAGTTGACTTGTTTAAGCTACCTATGCTTTTAACTGCTAATCACAACATTATTCTCTACGAAATTAAACCACAGCAACAACAAGCAGTAGAACAAATTCTGAATAAACACGGTATTAGCACAGAAAAAAATATTGATCCCTTAGTACGTTATAGTATGGCCTGTCCTGCTTTACCTACTTGTGGACTAGCAATTACAGAATCAGAAAGGACCTTACCTGGCATACTGGGACAAATTAGGTTATTGTTGGACAAGGTGGGACTAGGACAAGAGCATTTTGTAGTTAGAATGACAGGATGTCCCAATGGCTGTGCTAGACCCTATATGGCGGAATTAGGATTTGTCGGTAGTGCTGCTGATTCTTATCAGATTTGGTTAGGGGGCTCACCAAACCAAACACGACTGGCAAAACCTTATATCGATAAACTGCATATCAATAATCTGGAAGCTGAGTTGGAAAGAATTTTTATTTATTTCAAGCAACAACGGCAACCAGATGAGAGTTTCGGTGATTTTTGTAATCGTGTCGGTATTGAAGCCATCCGTAAGTTTGTAACCAACTATCAATCTAGTTTCTCGATGAATACAGATATTAACAATTCAAGTTTGACCTCAATTAATTCTGAAAAGAATATTCCAATCGTTACAGATGTTACTGAGACAACTCCAGACACTAAATCTCAAGAAGAATCGACAAGTAAAAATCTGGAAAATAATCAGGAAGTGATTCCAATGAATTCTCCAGTAACTCAATCAACTAATATGACTCAAACGACAACGACTTCAACAACAATTAGTGAAGCTCAACCTCTAAGTACTCATCAAACTCCAAAAACTCCTACTTTTAGTAGTGATACTAATACAACAATATCCACACCTTCTACTTTAGGTAAACAGGAAGGTCAGCCTACTGTGGAAACTACACCTTCTACTTCAGTTCAACAGGAAGATAAGCTTACTGTGGAAACTACTTCAGGTCAACAGGAAGGTCAGACTACTGTGGAACCTACAATACCTTCTACTTCAGGTCAACAGGAAGGTCAGACTACTGTGGAACCTACAATACCTTCTACTTCAGGTCAACAGGAAGGTCAGCCTACTGGGGAGCCTACAATACCTTCTACTTTAGGTAAACAGGAAGGTCAGCCTACTGTGGAAACTACAATTCCTAATTTAGATAAACAGGAAGCTCAGCCTAATAGGGAGTCTACAATATCTGATAATTTAGATAAACAGGAAGCTCAGCCTACTAGTGAGTCTACAATATCTGCTAATTTAGATCAACAGGAAGCTCAGCCTATAGGTCAACTAGAATCCTCTCCAGATAAGCCTAAAGATACTAGCAAAATGCGACATCGGGTTAGTGTGAGGGATGAAATCTATACCAAGTTAAAAGAGGAGTCTAAGCGCCAGGGTAAACCAGTAGTTCAATTAGCAACTGAAGCTATTGCAGAATATCTGGAAAAAATTAGGAAAAATGAAAGCTTAACTACTACTAATGAAACTAATTTTTAGGAAAATATTTAGCTATCAGCTCTTGGCCATTAGCTTTGGATAAAATGAGGTTTTGGTTTTATGGCAATTTTGAAAAACCATTAGCTAAAATGCTCAGGTATGGATGGAATTACATCCGAATACTTCTCCTATCTATAGCCAATGTGTTTTTGTAATTCACAGATCAAGGTTGAATGCTGAGATTTTTAGCTTTCTCTGGGATAAATTCTACGTTTGAAAATAAGTCTGTGGGATAAATCCATACAAAAATTTTTAGGCATTTAAGGAGCTAATAACTAAAACTGAGTAATTGAAAAAATAGATACCTTTAAGTTAAGACAAGTTAGCTGTATTAACAATCATAAAAACTAACTTCAGGACTACTGAAGAGTATTATCAAATTAGATATTACCGGTAAAATACTTTAAGGAAAAATAAATAAATGGAAATAGCTTTGTTACTATTTCCATTTATTGAAAAAATTATGGGTTTTCTTTTGATTTGATGTTAAAAATGTCAATAAAACTCTTCCACGCTTCAGCCGTTTTTTACTGTTTCTGTTTCAGATTAAGGTTCTCAAGTAGCCAAATTGTAATTATTAAATTTTTTAAAGAATGGCTGATTTGCAAAGATTAGCGATCGCTCCCCAGCAAATTGATCAACAACAGGTTTTTTTAACTGTTGAACAACAGCATTATTTACGACGAGTGTTACGACTAGGGGTGGGAGATAAATTTATTGTAATGGATGGCGAGGGTAAATGGTGGTTAGCTAAACTTACACCAGATATTTCTATAAAGACTGAGTTAATCGCTATTTTAGAACAAGAAATTGCAATTCAAAATGAATTACCAATAGAAATAACTCTAATCTCTGCTTTACCTAAAGGAAATAGTTTTGATGAGGTTGTTCGACAAAGTACGGAATTAGGGATAACTCATATTTTCCCAGTTATTAGTTCTAGAACTGTGCTGAAACCTAGTCCTCAAAAATTAAAAAGGTGGCAAAAAATTGCTACTGAAGCTGCAGAACAATCAGAGCGTCAAGTAGTTCCAAAAATTAGAGAAACTGTAGAATATTCTGTGGCTTTATCATTATTTGAGAAGCAAAATTTATTTACTAATTATCATAAATATATATGTGTTGCTCGTAATAATTATCCTCTTTTACTTGAGAGTTTATTGGATAATCAAAAACTGGAATCAATAGTGATTGCTATAGGTCCAGAAGGGGGTTGGACTAAGGGCGAAATAGAAGCAGCGATCGCTATAGGTTTTCAAGCAGTTTCTCTTGGTAAGCGTATTTTAAGGGGGGTTACAGCTCCTTTAGTTGCATTATCTCTAGTGGCTGCTGTATTGGAAAGAAAAAGGTATAGCACTAATTGCAGTTAAAAACTAAAGGTAATTTCTGAGAAAAAAATTAGGTTTTTGCCTTTTTTAAAATGATAAAAAAACTACTTTATTATTGAAAGCCTGTGATATAAAATACGGCTATATAGCAAGTAAAATTATATAATTATTTACCTGTTTTAATTATCTATGCTGTTGATTAATAAAAATAATTTAGCTTGTATAAATGTGTAATTAATTTTGCAGGAGTACTTATATAATTTGAGAGGATAAAGTTCTTCAAAAAAATGATTGGCTTGTCTGAGATGAAAGTATTATAGTAATTTGCTTACAGCATCTATAGTTCTTTGGAAAGAGTTTCTGATCTTGAGGTTCCTGAAAGCTAAAGTTTGCAATAGTTATTCCCATAAATTCCTACTGTATAATTATATTATATATATATAATATATGTTTATAATTCTATACTATGTTGGAATTTTCCCATCTCTTTATTGCCTCCAATTATAATAATTAAGTATTCAACCAGATTTGATCTGACTTAAAAGGAGGTCTTGATAATTAATAACTAAAATTACTGAGCTTTTGATGACCAAATACTAAGGGAGTTTACTAATGTTTAGGAGTCTAATGGGACTCGTTGGTTACTAAACTAGGAAACTAGATATTAATGACCATCTGAAGTCAATACATGCAGATAATTTTGACTTGCGGATAACTGTTATGTCCTTGTAGATGAAATTCCTGCTGCTTTGTTGTTAGGTTGACAGTATAGGCTATAGGGTAGAGGCTGAAAATCAATTTCTAAAGCTGGTATAAATGGGGTAAAAGCTACTAACTATAGTGAGGATTAAAATTTCAAGCACTGACTTACAGGTGGAGAAACAGGAAGGTAATAAAACTTTCGTTATGATAAGCTATTCTAAAGGTGGGTCTGGAGTGTGGGATGAATTTCAGGGAGTTTATGGACAACTTTATTGGATTCGAGTTGTCAGCAACTATATGGAACTTTCTGGGATATTTTACCTGATGCTCATCAGCTATAATAAAAACATAAGGGAATGAGGCAACTCTTCTAAGATGCCTAAATTTAAATATATAGGTCAAGAAGTTTAGGAAGCCTTCAAGGTTAGTCTGGGCATTTGGACTCGGGTATCAGGGAGGGTTCTTTTGGAAGAAGCTTTTAAGCAGAATGCAGAATATGGAAGAAATTAAAGAAGTTGCTACTCTGCTAAGACAAAAAAATTATCTACAGGCAGCTAAAATACTAACAAAATTAAAGAAAGAACATCCTCAAAATTTGTGGGTGCAACTATATATTGGGCAGTGGTATGAACAGACAGATAAATTAGAACTAGCAGAAAAGTTTTACAGAAAATTGCTCAAAGATGCAACAAACCCACAAGTAATTAGACAAGCACGTCAAGGTTTACAAAGAATAGAAAATATAGAAAAAAATCGTCAACAGCGAGCGATCGCTTTTGCTAAATCTAATCCTGAAAATATAGAACCAGGATTACTTATTATTGAACCAGTTAGCCAAGAAAATAAAGAGGAAGCGGTTAAAAATCTGGCTAGAATTATGAAGATTGACCCCTACTCTGCCAGAATGCAATTACAGAATAGAGGTTGGCGAATTTATCGACTGGGAGCGATTGGAGAATTAAGGGTTTATGGTGAGGAAATGTTCAAAGCAGGTATTCCTGTATTTTGGGCAAAAATATCAGATATTGAAAAGATACATATTTTTAGAGTGCAATATTTTCAATCTATCTCTCCCCAAGCAAATATTGTTTGTTTAAATGAGCAAGATCAAATGGGGAGTTTGAATTTTAATTGGTCAGAAGTAGTAACAAAAGTTGAAGGGTTATTACCTATTTTTATGAATGTAATGGATTACGATCCTCGGCGACGTTCTCAAAAAATTCGTCACAAGAAAATGACTCAAGATTATGCAAATATATTAGATTTACATCTACCTTATCGTCGTAGTGTGATTAGATTTTGCGACCAAAATTATCAATATCAAAAAGGAATTACTCCTAAGATTTCTACTCAAGATAAGTCTCTATTAAAACCACAGACTACCAATAGAGGTAAATGGAATGAGTTAGTGAATATGGTTGACGAAAAATTAGGTAAAGTGCAAACTTGGTCTAATTTTACTCCTTTTGGAGAAGTGACTTGTCGAGATTATACCCAACTATTAAGTCGTATCAAGTCTCACATTGATATACCTCGTAAAATAGAAACAATGTGGGATCCAGCTTTTCAGTTATACAGTAGTTTAGTTTTCTTAAAAACTTAATGTACTGCTTCAAAAAATTTATATTAAATGTTACTGGTTATGAAATTTTAATAGGGTGTATTTAAAGCTTATTAGAGTTATTTTTTTATTAAGTCAATACTCTTGTTTCTGAGTATTTTTGTTATAGAATTTTTGTATTTAGGGATATCCTGTTGTAAATTTAGCTGAATGCTTACCTTAAACTTACCTTTTTAAAGTTCGGGGTAAAAAATCAACTTCAGCATTTCATAACGGATACTGAGGGATGCTAGGTGCTGATAACTAATAGCTAAATATTTAGTTTTAATTATCGGTTAAATAGTAATAAAGATTCGCTTACCCATAGCTGAGTTCTACTTGAGAAGTTGCTTGTGAGTTATTATTAATATTTTTTATTTTAATGTTTATTTTTGTCTACCTACTTAATAAGTAATAACTCATAATTTACAACTGAAATAAAAAGTTTTACCACTTTATGGCTGGGAAACACTAGTCCGTTTGGGTCTCTTTATCCAGAATAATTTGTAAATTGTCAACTAATTTATTCATCTCCAGGTTTTGCTGAGACAAAAACACAGCACAGTATTCTTGAGTCAGGGAAAAAACTGACCGAAGTTTTTGCGGAAGTTATATTTTCGGTTTAACTAAAATTATCCAAACTTAGATAAGCATAATACCATAAGCTTTGGAGCTAACTTCGGTGTTTCACCCTGATGCCACTGACTATAGTCTATATCTTATCTTCAAGACCAGGCAACCAAATTATAAGGTAAGGAAGCTCAAGCTATTTATTAATATAGTTTTCGCTCGTTACTTATACTACTACAATATTGCTATGTATATATAAGTTTAAATAACTATAGCAATCCTAAATAGGTCGCAACAGATATAATAGTAAGAATAACATCTCCAGTCAAAATACAAAGTAATGAATATTATAGATGAACTAGACGATTTTATCAATCACACATGCATAGTCAAAAGAAATAAAAAGAGCCTTAGCTGTAAAAATGATTTTGTCGGGAAAATCCTATCATGAAGTCAAAGAATTATTAAATGTAACTCAGCAGTTTA
>ENA-UENV01000233-UENV01000233.1-marine-metagenome-genome-assembly--contig:-NODE-233-length-17009-cov-2.911640_pt1 | contig 17009 bp, 4 predicted proteins | sample MGYA00237878_ERZ529328 | MGnify/ENA primary metagenome ERZ529328 (study PRJEB26372, sample SAMN05368348) | marine metagenome | biome: cultured habitat; feature: ocean water; material: water; isolation... | reverse complement strand
GAGGTACATTGTCTTTCCACCGCGCCACCTCCTAGTCACTCAACTTTAACAAGCTCAGCTATCCATTGGCACGATGCGAAAAAACAACAGGTAGAAGGCGTATTTCAAAGTATTCGAAAGGAAGCTAAAGCCGAAGATGTGGTCGTTGTTTATCTATCTGGACATGGTGTAACCCGAGGAGGTAAAGATGAAACGGAGTTCTATTATTTAACACAGGGCGTTGCGAGCGAGGATGATCTGAGTGATCCGGCCACACTTACGGCTTACACTATTTCCTCCAATGAGCTAACACAATGGATCAATAAGATTCCAGCACTAAAGCAGGTACTTATCATTGATGCTTGCAATTCCGGCTCGGTAGTCGACAACCTCATGGCTGGCACCAAAGCCCTTAATTCCAACCAAATCCGCGCCTTGGATCGCATGAAGGATCGTACAGGGCTCTTTATCCTTTCGGGCAGTGCCTCTAACAAGGTAAGCTACGAAGCCAGCGAGTTTGGCCAAGGCTTGCTCACCTATGCCCTACTGGAAGGTATGCGGGGGAGAGCCGAGGGTGACCTTGATGTCATGGAACTTTTCCAATATGCGCGCGATAAAGTACCCGAACTAGCTAAGAGTATCAATGGCATACAAACCCCCATGTTAGGCTTCCCTCGGCAAGGGGCTAGCTTCCCTATAGGCCTCCTGCCTGACTCAATCAAAGCAAAGATCCCTATTGGGAACAAGAAGCCCGTAATCATTCGCAGTACCTTCCTAAATGAAACTACTTTCACCGACGATCTACAGATTGCGAAAAAACTAGAACAGCTATTCATCGAAGAATCTCAAAAAGGCGCTGATGCCGATATGATCTATGTCGATGTATCTTCCTATCCTAATGCTTATTCCTTAACGGGCCTCTATGATACTTCTGGGGAGAAAATCACCATTAAACTAAAGCTATTCAAAGGTGGTAAACCCGTCGCAGATCTGCGGATACCGCCAGCGAATTCAAGTGAGGAATTAGTGGAATTGATTGAGGGCGAACTTTTATTTGAGATAGAATAGCCTACCTCGATTCCCTTTTTGCTAAGGAATCATCCGCTCATATTGTAAATTGCAGAAGTCCGCGACCCCTTATTAGTATTCAAGACTACCTACAAATGAACAGACTACTATTATTTCTTATTCTATTTTCTGCTTCCCCCCTATTTGCACAAACACCTAGCCTTGTTGTACCAGTGGGGCATGTCAATCCGGTGACAACGATCGCTATCTCCCCAGATGGCAAATACATTCTATCCGGAGATAACAATGGCGTGATCAACCTCTGGTTGACCGAGACTGGCGCCAATATCTTCACGCAGCAGTACAGTGGGTTGTCAGATTTGCAATTCACGTCCGATTCCAAAAGGTTCATGGCAAGTAGCTTTAGACTGATTACTAGCTGGGACCTATTCACCCAGGATACGCTTTTTCATATTAAACCTACTGGCAATGGTTGGTTCCGAGGAGCTCAACTTTCCGGTGATGATCGGGACCTATTTATCGTTAGTGGCGATACGCTTCAGCAATGGTCTTTGGCTACCAAAAGGCTTACCCAATCCAATCCTTTACCAAGTGAAAACGATGGTGTTTTTCATGCGGAACAAAATCTTTTGCTCAGTAAAAGCGAGTATGGAGCATCCAATCCAGCGATCTTCGTCTTGGATTGTAAGACAGGGAAAACAGTAGAAGAAATCAGTTTGCCAGCGGGAGAGTCCTCCTCATTCAGCGCCAAGGCCTTTTCTCTAGATGGACAACGAGTTTTAATACAAAATGGCGATGGCTCAGCGGCTCAACTCTTGGTTTGGTCCCGTACGCAAAAGGCCTTTATTGACACGCTGTCCCTTGAAGTACCTTTCAATCCATTTGATTCTAAAGAGTTTTTAGCCTATGCATCTTCAGGTAATCAGATTCTGGTGGAAACACCCGGCGATATGATACAGGAATCCAGTGGAGGCATCATTAGGATGACCAACTATGGGTCGGGCACCATGGAACTTTGGGATCTAGAGGATAATGAGATAGTCACCACCTTTGCTGGTCCAAATTCGGGCGTACTAGATGCGGCCTTTTCAGCAGACGGAAAAAAGCTAGTAGCCGGGAGTCGAGACGGCATTGTAAGAGTTTGGGATGTTGCTACCGGTAAATTATTAAATGAGATTGGTAAAAGTAGGTTGAAAACAGTAAAACAGAATGAGTTCTTTGCAGATGATCGACGATTCCTGACCAAAGCAGATGACAATAAGGTACGCATCTGGGATTTGAATAGTGGACGTATACAGCATTCATTTGAAGCCCCCGAGACTTGGCGGTATGGAACCCAGTACTCAAATGATAAATCTATATTCCTGAGTACGGATTCGGATAGTATCCATATCTGGGATGCCAAATCACTTGACATAAAAAAATCTTTAGCCAGTCATCAAATCCATGAAAGGTCATTGGCTTTTTCCAATAATGGTCAAAAATTGGCAGGTACAAGTAGCAATAATGAACTAATTATTTGGGAGCTCAACACGGGGAAAGTAAGCCTTAAATTGGCGGGGAATGCAGATCCAACTCCCTTTGATTGTCCCTATGGATGTACTTTGCTCTTCTCAAAGGATGGGTCCCATATTTACCTGACCGACGAATCCGGGAAAACTCAAATTAGGGAAACACAAGATGGAAAATTAGTCTCCACCATACCTGCTAATCCTTCTAAGTTCGGTGGTCTCCAGCCGATCCTTTCCCACACCCTGCTAGATGAAAGTGGCCGCTACTTTAGTCGATTCTATAGCATGTCAGAATCTCATTTTGGCGAATCTTTTGCCTGTGTAGAGAATTGGGATATGGAAAAAAATCAGCCCCTGACCGAGGCAGACACTTGCATTGGACGTTTAGGGTCTCCAAAACTAGCGGTGCTAGATGGACATGGTATTGCTACTCAATCTACTTCAGCAGGATACGCTGTCCCCTTACATCAGAAACAAGGGGCATGGCTGAACGAAACACATTCCCTGAAAGGCCATAGAGCAAATTTAAATACACTGGCGAGCGCTAAAAATGGGCGTTTGCTGGCTAGTAGTAGCGACGATCGAATGACTAAACTGTGGGATATTGGTGAACAATCCTCCGACTCACAGCCGCAAGAAATAGAGGCATTGGCAACGCTATTCCATCTTGACTCTACCGATTGGGTGATCACCTCTCCCAATGGCTTGTTCGATGCTTCGCCAGCCGCCATACTAGAGTTGCACTATGTAGTCCCCTATGGCCAAGAATGGGAGGTGATTGAACTGGAACAATTGAAAAGCAGATATTACGAACCAGGGCTACTACCTAAACTCATGGGCTATGCCAATGAGCGTATGCGGCCAGTCGAAGCTTTCCAAACAGTGGAACTCTATCCAAAAGTGGAAGCTCAAATAAAGCAGGATGAGCTGCAGGTGAAACTGCACGCACGCAATGGCGGTATTGGCCAATTGAGTATATTCATTAATGGTAAGGAAGTCGAAGAAGAGATTAATCCCCTACCCCGCCTGACCAATGGCAAGAGAGATAGTATCATCCAATATGATTTAGCGCAACATCGCAATTACTTACTGCAACACCCCGACAGTATCAATATCATTTCATTGAGAGCCTATAACGAAAGAGGTTGGTTGAAAAGTCGTTCTATCGACCTACCCTATCGCCCCGACCCCAGTTCCAAGGGACAACTCAACTCAACCAATACCAGCCCAGATTGGATCGGCAGAGCTCGGCCGAAATTGTATATGATCGCGGTTGGGACCTCCGAGTATACTGGTGATCAACTCGATCTCGCTTACGCCGATCAAGATGCTAAAATGATGGCCAAGGCGATGCAGTCCATTGGGACGGCCTTATTCCAAAATGGAGATAGTTTAGAAGTGTATTGCTTTTCTACGGATCAGGTCAAGCCCAACGACTTTCAAGACAGTCCCATACAATGGCACTTTGCTTCCAAAACTAACATTCAGAACATCTTCAGTAAGATCAAGCAAAAAGCCAAGGCAGAGGACATTATCATGGTGTATTTATCCGGCCATGGAGTGAGTAAAGGAGGGACCGAGGAAACACAGTTCTACTATCTGACCCAAGGTGTGAGTAGTGAAGATGATTTGAATGACCCCGCGACGCTCGATGCCTTCACCATCTCCAGTCGTGAAATGACGAAGTGGATCAATGACATCCCGGCCTTAAAACAAGTACTCGTGATCGACGCCTGCAATTCAGGCCAAGTCATAGAAAACTTGACCGGTGGCTCCAAACGACTCAACTCCAGCCAAATTCGCGCCCTGGATCGCATGAAAGACCGTACCGGCATGTTCATTCTGGCGGGTAGTGCATCTGATAAGCTTAGCTATGAAGCCAGTGAATATGGCCAGGGCCTATTGACCTACGCCCTACTACAAGGGATGCTAGGGGTCGCCACTCGCAAAGATGATCGAGGAAAAGACATTGTGGATGTCATGAAGCTATTCCAATACGCCCGGGATCAAGTCCCTGAATTGGCGGCCACCATCAATGGCATTCAAACCCCCATGCTCGGTTTCCCAGGGCAAGGCGCCAGCTTTGATATCGGCATTTTAGATGAGTCTGCTAAAGCGAATATTCCCATTGGCAACAAAAAGCCGGTAATGATTCGCAGCACCTTCCTCAACAAAACCACTTTCAAAGATGATCTCCACTTGTCCGACAAGCTAGAAGCCGCCTTTCGTGAGTCCTCGGCTCAGGGCGCTGACGCCAACCTCATTTATGTAGATGTGAATAGCTATCCCAATGCCTATTCTCTGGCGGGAATTTATGATACCTCTGGGGATTCAATCACCATTGAGTTGCGCTTGTTTCACGGAGATGAAGATCCGATTGTATTGCAGATACCTAAGGCCAAGGATATTGAAGAGTTGGTGGATTTGATCTTAGGAGAGGTAGAGTTTGAGATATACTGATAGCCAAATATTAGACCGTCTACCTCTTATGTGACTTCTGTTCGTCAGGTTAGTACTTTGCCTTCAGCTTGCGCCTCAGGCTTCATACCTTACCGAATGAATGTGGGACTTCCACCCGCTAAACATGCGCCACACCTGCTGGTAAACAATCAAAAAAGACTTCCGAAGCTGAGCTCCGGAAGTCCGATTTTAAATTCTATTTTTTTCGATTAATGCTGTATTACAATAACGGAAGTCGTTATCAGTTTTCTGTCTTCTAATTGTAGGCTAATTAAATACAAGCCATTTCCATATTTCCCAAGTTCTATAGGTAATAGGCTTTCGATACCTTCCAACTGTATCGATTCCAATACCTGGCCAAGTCGGTTTTGAACACGTATCAGCCCTCTCTGACCTTCATAATCACTTAAGTCTACTTGCACGGTATTGAAGGTTGGATTAGGGAATACGGTAAGTTTTGAATCCGTAACAGCCTCCTTACTACTTGATGCTTGTTCCAATTGGAAGGAATTAGCAACACCTGGATTAATTAAGGCTTGATTTTCACCTAAGGAACATCTATCATAGCTAGCATTAATACACTGAATTCCAGCATAAATTTCATCTACAATAGTAGGACCTGTAGTATTTCCAATTACTAGATTAGCTAATCGCAGGAATCGATTGACCGTCGCATCACTGCGCAAGAATTGATTCAAAACTGGGGCAAATTCACAATCTAATTCACTTAGTAAAGTACTACCTAAGGCAGGATTTAACCTGATATTGATAGATAGATTAAGTATTTCTCCTAGTAAAGGATTCACAATATGCCCTTCATCATCTAATAAATCTGAACTAATCCCACAAGCCTCGTCGGTGTCAAAAGCACCACTTTCCAAAACAGCTGGAACATCTCCAGACGCTGGTAACCAACCCAAAAGGCAATCTGTATTCTCAGCATTGACAATCAATTGATTTCGGACATTTCCAATTCGAATTGGATCAGCAATCCCATCTCCATTGATATCCGTGTCCAAAGCGTCTTTAATCAATGATAAAGAAGAACTGGTAATTTGTTGAACACAATTACTCGTATTTCCACAAGCATCAACAGCAGTGAAAGTTCGGGTAATTTGACATTCTAAATCACAGCTCCCACCAGTAATTACATCTTCAAAGGAAAGTCTTGCATTAGGATCACAATTATCCACAATCGAAGCCATTCCAGTAATTTCCGGCAAATCAATATCTGAACAGCTTACCCTGATGTCTTCTGGACAAGTAATTGCCGGGGCCTCATCATCAACTACGGTCAAAACCTGAGTTAAGGTTTCAGTATTACCGCATCGATCAAGTAAGGTGAAGGTTCTCGTAATGGTATATTCAAACTCCGAGCAACTTTCATCACTAAATTGAGTCGATACTTCTTCTACTGTAATCGTTGGGTTAGGATCACAGTTATCTGTAATGATTAAATCTGGAAGCGCAGGGATATCATTACAAGATACAGTGGCATCAGTAGGACAATTCGTACATATTGGCGCTTCTTCATCTTTCAATTTGTTGATAGTTTGTGTACACGTACTTGTATTACCAAATTGATCAGTAGCAATGAATGTGCGCTCAATGCTAAATTCATCCTCGCAACTTCCTGGAATCACTACTTCCTCTAATACTTCCACCCTTACCTCTCCACAATTATCCGTGGCCGTAGCAAAACCAGTATTGGCTGTATCTGTAGAACTATCACAACTAACGTCTACATTAGCTGGGCAGCTGATGATTGGGTTTTCATTATCTTCTACAGTAACTGTAAATACACAAACCACCACATTACCACTTGCATCTGTTGCGCTATAGACTTCTTGAGTAACTCCGATCGGGAAGTCCTTTCCGGAGCCTATTCCTGAATCCAGAATAACTGTGGGATCTGGACAATTATCGGTGGCAGTTGGCAATTCGTAGGTTACAAAGGCAGTACAAGAACCAGGATCATTTTGTACAACGATATCTGGCACACAGGTTAATTGCGGATTTTCAGTATCATTAATCGTAATGGTAAAGGAACAGTTTTCCACAGTCCCGTCACTAAATATGGCCTCGTATGCTTCAGTCGTCACACCAAGCGGAAATACGGATCCAGAACCTAGGCCTTCCAATTGGGTAACGGTAATACCTGGACAGTTATCAAATCCTTCAGGGTCGGCATAAGTAACAACAGCTGCACATTCCATGATGTCAGTTGATACGACTATGTTATCGGGACATACAAATGCGGGTTCTTCTAAATCAATAACCGTTACAGTAAATGAGCAACTTACTGAATTCCCACTTGCATCCACAACTACATAGGTTTCCAGATTATCCCCAATAGGGAATTCACTACCTGAACCTAAACCTTCTAGTTGAGTCATGGATATCTCCGGACAATTATCCATAGCGATAGGAGTCGCGTATTCCACCAAAGCCGAGCACTTCATAGGATCTGTTCCCACTTCAATATCCGCAGGACAAGTCAAGACAGGTGCTTCGGTATCATTAACGGTTACAGTGAAGATACAAGTTGTCATATTACCAGCAGCATCAACGGCTTCGTAGACTTCAGTGGTTTCTCCTACCGGGAATAAAGCCCCAGAACCTAAACCCTTCACTTGACCAAATGTCGCAATTTCACAATTATCAGTCGCCACAAGATCCTCATAAGTAACAGTTCCACCACACTCGCCTGGATCTGTCGATACATTAATATCTCCAGGACAATTTATGCCAGGAACTTCCGTATCACTTACGGTTATGGTAAATGTACAGACGGCAGTATTACCGGCTTCATCTTGAGCGGCAAACACTTCTAAAGTTGACCCCACAGGGAAGGAGGTATTAGGACCTAATCCTTCTTGTTGAGAAACCGTTACTCCCGCACAGTTATCCGTTGCCGTTGGAAAAGTATAAGGAATAATAGCTGAACAGGCTCCAGGATCAGTAGACACTGCGATATCTGTAGGACAGGTTAATACAGGTATTTCACCATCAACCACTGTGATATTGAACGAACAAGAGGACTTATTGCCTGAATCATCTACCACTTCAAAGGTCTCCGTTGTTGTTCCCAATGGGTATTCACTTCCATCGCCAAAGCCAGCCAGTTGAATGGGCACTACATCCGTGCAATTATCAGTAGCTGTAACAGCTTCATAATTTACCACTGCTGCACATAAACCAGGATCAGTTGATACCACCAGGTCATCTGGGCAAACTAAATCAGGCATTTCGGTATCCTTAACAGTAACCGTAAATTCGCAATTTACTGTATTCCCCTTTGCATCCGTAGCCGCATAACTTTCGATAGATACGCCTAGTGGGAAGGTTGCTCCATTTCCAAGGCCTGCTAAAAAGTCTACTACCACTCCTGGGCAGTTATCAGTAGCCGTCGGCTCACTATAACTTACTACAGCAGCACAGTCTCCAGGATCTGTATCTACTTCAAAGTCAGTGGGGCAAGTTATGGTAGGCATTTCAGTATCTTCAACTGTAACAGTAAAGGAGCATGAGATAGTGTTTCCAACTGCATCGGTGGCCGTATAAGATTCAGTTGTTACGCCGATTGGGAAAACACCTCCAATTCCAAGACCTTCTTCAAAGGCTGTCGTGACGCCTGAGCAATTATCTGCTGCGGTAGGTTCATCATAGATCACCATAGCAGTGCATTCTCCTGGGTCTGTTGATACGATAAGATCTGTCGGACAGCTAATGGTAGGCGCCTCCGTATCTTCTACGGTAACAATAAATGTACAAGGCGTAACATTCCCACTACCGTCTGTGGCTTCATAGGTCTCTTCTGTACTGCCTATCGGGAAGCTTGCTCCTGAACCCAATACATTATCTATGAAAATGTCCACCGAAGAGCAATTATCGGTTGCTGTAGGTAAGTCATAGGTGACAATGGCAGAACATTCGCCAGGATCAGTAGAAACCGTGATTTCTTCTGGACAAAATATTGCTGGGGCTTCTGTGTCTTCCACCGTAACAGTGAAGCTACAAGTGACCATCGTCCCATCGGAGAAACTGGCTTCAAATGACTCTTCCGTAACACCCAGTGGGAAAACTGCACCTGAACCCAAACCTACTGTTTGGTTGATGACAATACCTGGACAGTTATCTATGCCACTTGGGTCTACGTAATTGACTATAGCGGAACATTCGCCAGGATCAGTTGAAACCACAATATCATTCGAGCATAAAAAAGAAGGTGCTTGGGTATCTTCTACTGTGATGATAAATTCACAACTCGTTTCGTTTCCACTAGCATCTGTAGCTTTAAAGATTTGAGTGGTTGTCCCAACGGGGAATGCAGCACCTGTACTAAGCCCAGTTGTTCGAACAATAGTCAAACCATCATCTACTGTACTACAATTGTCAACTGCTGTTGGATCTTCATAATTAACAACTGCCGTACACAAACCAATAGCGGTTTCAACAATTGTATTGGATGGGCAAGTTAAAACAGGAGCTTCGGTATCGTTTACCGTGACCGTAAAGCTACAAGAAACAGTATTTCCAGCAGCGTCAGTAGCGGTAAAGGTCTCCGTACTCATCCCCACAGGGAAAGTACCTCCCGTTCCTAGACCATCTTTTAATATAGTAACTACATCAGGGCAATTATCAGTAGCTATTGGAGAACTATAGTCTACTACCGCCCCACAAATACCGGGATCACTTTCTACGGTTATGGCAGGAGGACAAGTTAAGACTGGAGCCTCGGTATCATTCACCTTAATTGTAAAGCTACAAATAGCGGTATTTCCAGCAGCATCTCTAGCCTCATATATTTCAGTACTAAGCCCAACAGGGAAAATCGCTCCAGGTCCTGATCCGCTCGTAAGGGCGACGGAAAACCCTGAACAATTATCCGTTACGGAAGCAATATCATAGTCCACTACCACTTCACAGGCACCTAAGGCACTTGATACTACAATATCCGCCGGGCAAGTAATCACCGGATCTTCCTCATCATTCACCGTAATATTAAAACTACAAGTAGAAGTATTCCCAGCCAGATCTGTAGCCTGATAGGAAATGGTAGTTGTACCTACAGGATAAGAAGAACCACTTCCTAGACCAATATTGGGTACTAAAACTCCTAGGCGATCGAATTCCATCACCCATCGTCTCCTCGTTACAATTTTCTGATCATTCCACACGCCATCTTGTTCAGCATTTAGTTCGGCATAATCTTCGTCAAATGAATCATTCGGTTCCCCTGAACGCCAATTGGTAAAATTAACTGCCTCTCCCGTTTCCCAAATAAAATCACCTTCTATCCCTCGGTCTGTAAACCCAATCCATACATTATTGCTACCTAAAACACTAGTTAAGAAATCATTCTCTTCTGGAGAAGTAACCGTTGCCAAGTGACCACCACGATCCATAGATTCACTGATCGCATCTTCTGCTAGGGCTGTCGCATCTGATAAAAAATATTGGCTCCCGCCAAACTCTCCCAAGAAGGTAAATCCAGGGATATCTTCAGGGATCAAGGTGCAATTATCTGTTATTTGAGGAATTTCAAATGTTACATTTGTTTCACAGGCTCCCGGATCGGCCACTGCTACGATATCCGCAGGACAGTCAATGACGGGTGCTTCGGTATCATTAACGGTGATCGTAAAGCTACAGGTAGAAATATTTCCGACTAGATCTGTTGCCTGGTAATTTAAAGTAGTCGTCCCTACTGGATAGAATGATCCACTTCCTCGTCCTTCATTCGGCATCAATACCGCCAATTGATCAAACTCGACAATGAAAAGTCGGCTCGTACCACTACGAATATCATTCCAGGTACCTGAAGGCGTAAAATTCATCTCCGTGTAATCTTCATTTCCTATATTATTAGGCTCGCCATTAGCCCAATTAAGATATACAGCCTCTTCACCCGTTTCCCAAATGAAATTCTCTTGACCTTCAATAACCCGATCGGAAAACCCAATGAGGCTTCGACCAGGAGCGGCCGCAGAAAGGAAATCATTTTCTGCTTGAGAATTGACGGTAACTAGATGCCCCCCCAACTCAATCGCTATCTGGTTAGCGGCATCTGGCAAAGCGGGACTAACAGAACGGTAGTAGGAATGTCCGTCCAAGGTTCCTAGCAAGGTAAAACCAGGAATGTCGCCAGGTGTCAAAGAGACATTGTCCGTGAAAGTAGGAACACTATAGCGAACAATAGCACCACATTGATCGGGGTCATTGTCGGCCACGATATCGGCAGGACAGCTAATCGTAGGTGCCCCAGCATCGTTTACCCGAACCGTAAAACTACAGTCGCTTGTTTTACCTGAAGCATCCGTCGCCCGATAGGTTTCTGTATGATTCCCAATAGGGAAGGTTCCACCAGATCCTCTCCCTGATAACAAGGCGACATTGACTCCTGAACAATTATCCGTCGCCGTCGGCAAAGAATAGGTAACAACTGCACTTGATGAGCCAGCATCACTATCTACAACTACTGTATTTGGACAGGTAATAGAAGGTGATTCTTCATCATTTACTCGCACGGTAAAAGTACAATCGTCTCTATTACCAGATGCATCCCGCGCTTCAAAACTTAGATTGGTAAGCCCGATGGGAAAGCGTGAGCCACTGGCAGGTCCACCCGTTCGAGTAACCGTCACTCCACAATTATCAGTAGCAACTGGATTGCTATAGGTGAAGATCGCGTCGCATCGTCCTGGATCAGTTTCAATGATAAGATTAGATGGGCAGCTAACAAAATCTGGTGCAGTTATGTCTCGCACCGTAACCGTTGCATTACAGCTTCTGGATAAATTCTGGTTATCTCTTACCGTTAAGGTCACTGTATTATTGCCAATATGAGAGCAACCAAATGCAGTGCGGCTTAGAGACCGAGAGCTAATAGAACCATCAGGATCAGAACTACCATTATCAATTTGAGCAGCTGATATAGTAGCTGTTCCAGATGCATTTAAATTAACAGTTATATTCCTACAACGAGCCACAGGAGGAGTATTTAAAATAACTTGATATCGGGCCAACCCATTAGCAGGGTTTCTCGTTGAAGAGCCAGAAGATTTCATGGGGCTAATAGCTGAGCTCGTAATAAAACTACCCCCGCCACCGCCACCGGCAGTGGAAATTCCACCACCACCACCAGAGTAGCCGCCACCGCCACCGCCGCCACCAGGCCTTGCACCAGCTCCACCACTACCATAACCAAATCCACCAGAATTGCCACAGGAAGCACTTCCTCCGGGAGCACCATCCGGGAAACCGGCACCACCCCCACCCTGGAAGGAAGCTGGAAGTCCGCAAGCCAAATCTCTAAGACCGCCGGATGCTCCGCCAGATCCATTGGTTCCCCCAGCTCCGCCACCGCCAAAAATGATATCTCCCCCCCCAGCTCCTCCTGAAGTTGATGATCTTCCACTACCTCCTCTAGCTGATGCTAAGCAGTCATCAAAGATCCCCTGTTCAGCATAAGCACCACCACCACCACCAGCAGCCATCAATAAATTCCAGGTGCTTTCTCCAGGTCTAAGAAATAATATCCCCGTACCACCACCACCACCAGTGGTCCCAGAACAAGGGAAACATTCGCCAAGCACAGAAGAGCCAGCGCCCCCTACCACAAAACGTACTCTAGAACCGTGAGGAATTGTAGATCCAGGCCCTACACTAAAGACAGCCGTAGTTGTTGCACCACCACCACCTTCTGCTGTACATCCATCTGGATCATTACCGTCTAACTTAACGGAGCCACCATCTCCACCTCTCGCAGTTAATCGAATTTGCAAGATAGCTGGATTATTCGGCACAATAAAATCTTGTTCATCACCAGAATAACTTACCAGATGTTCAGTCCCATTATCAATCAAAGAGGATTGAGCAACAGAAATAATAGGTAAGCTAAATGTCATCAATACAAAGGTAAGCAGCCAATTGGATGGTCCTTGAAGAACCCTGAACTGTCTAAAGGGCTTTGGGTTGAGTCTCTTTTTATCAATGTAGTGCTCATGCAGTTTGGCATGTAAAGACGTGAACCCATAATAGTTCTTCATGATTTATCGGGTTTAGTTTTAAAATAGAAATAGAACTCCTGGGCTTTGCTTGAACCACAAGCAAAGCCTAACGTATTCGGCATCCTAATACACTCAATTGAGGCTACACAACAGTATTCAAAATGGATACTATAGCTGAAAAATGTACTTGATAGGATTGTTTATGAGTGTGCCTGACAAGGAATCGTCAAAAAGGAGACTTCTAACTAAACACATATTCAAAAATAGACGCATTTAAAAAAAACCACAACCACATTAAGATGTGGCTAAATGATTTATAAATACATCTTTTATTTCATACCTACTAACACGCTATCCAATGGCTATTCTCTAGCTGGTATCTACAACACTTCAGGGGATGTCATTACCATCGAGCTTCGCCAATTTCATGAAGACGAAGATCCGATTGTCTAGCAGGTACCCAAGGCCAAGGATGTTGAGGAGTTTTGTGGAGTTGATCTTACTTAGGAGAGGTAGCGTTTGAGATTTATTGATAACCTCACGCTAGACATCCGGAGTCTTTAAGACTTCGGATGTCTAAGCAGCTAAGAACACTCAATTTTTCTTGCGCAAAGCCACACCTTGCAAGCCTGCTAACTCAATCTTCAGGGCATTGTTCCCTTCAGAGAGGATACTCTTCCCGGTCTCTAATAGTAATTCATAAGAACCTTCTTCCTGCAATTCAATGGTTTGAGTGCTTTCCGATCGATTAAATACGACAAGCACTTCAGCTTCTTCATTACTGCGCTTGTAGGCTAGGGTCATGGCTTGGTCATCTGCTAGGGTGAAATCCAAATCTCCATCGACGAGGACTGGATTGGAAGTCCGCAGATCAGCTAAGGCTTTATAGTAACTTAGTAATTCAGTATTAATCACAATTTCATCCGCTGGTCGCTCCACGTTTTCCTGGAAATTGGCTCGTTCTGTTTGATACGTGACATCGTCCCACCACATGGGCTTGCGGCAATCTGGATCATCGGCGCCCCACATTCCTAGCTCGTCACCATTCCATACCTGAGGTGCGCCAATGAAAGTGAATTGATTTAACAACAGCAGTTTTTGCTCTTGCACTGTCTTTTGATCGGGTTTGTGGATTTTATATGCTGGGTCATCGTTCGGCTTGGCCTTGTATTTGTTCATATTTTTATTGAACAGAGAGGTAGATAGTCTGGGCGTATCATGACTGGCGGATACATTCATCATGGCATAGAGCTTGTCCTTTTTGATACCATCGTTGATACGGTTAATCCCAGCCACAAACTCGCTAGGCTTCAGTATAGGTTTTGCTTGTGCGAAAAAACCTCTGGCTATTCGATACCAGCGATAATTCATGATAGCGTCAAACTGATCTCCTGATACAAAAGGGCGCGGATCCATAAAATGATCTGGCCACTCCTGCCACCAAATCTCCCCGACGAGGTAGGCTTCTGGATTAACGGCCCTAATCTCTTTCCGGTAATCCCTCCAAAATCCTTGAGGTACTTCCCCGGCCACATCCAATCGGAAGCCGTCCACTCCATCACTTGGGTCTCCATCTCCATTAGGATCCAACCAGCGACGAGAAACAGCATATATGTATTCCTTCAAGCTAGTAGAGCCTAGGTTTCCTTCAAAAGGCATTTCCTCATCATCTTCCGGTATGATGGCTTTATTCACTACGGCCAAGGTCTTTGTACCGGCCCAGCCTTCAAATTCAAATTCGTCTTCCGGTGTATTCGGGTCATCTAAGGATAGAATATTGAACCAATCTCGGTACGGAGAGTCATTGCCCTTTTCTTTGATATCCTTGAGTGCGAAGAACTCTGTCCCAGTGTGGTTCCATGAGTAATCGAGGATTACCCGCATATTCCTCGCTTTGAAAGCTTTTACCACCTCCCAAAATAAGGAGTCAGCGGTTGTCCATTCCCAGGTAGATGGATCGATGGGCGTTTCAGCGGCGATGATTTCTATATCTCGATCCGGATTTGGACCGAAATTTCGATCAATGTGTCGATAGTTGCGTGCATCATACTTATGTAATGACGGAGAGTCGTTTAGTGGATTAAAATAGATTGCATTGACGCCCAATGATTGGATGTAATCAACTTTATCGAGTACACCTTGCAAATCTCCACCAAATCGTCTAGCTTGCGTGGCTGGGTAAAAACCTTCCACCTTGAGATCTTTTTGCCAGCTTTCCCTGGCATACCAATCATGGCCCCAATCTGTTACAGACCAAGTATCAGGGATGAAGCCGGGATATGCACCGACCATGTCCTTTGGTCTTGGGTCGTTAGAAGGGTCTCCATTGCGAAATCGTTCTACGAAAATCTGATACCAGATAGCACCCTTACTCCAGGCTGGTGCATCCTCAAGAGCCGTGGAGGAATTGGCAACATCAGAAGTTGAGTCCTTAGATGTTTCGGTGGAACAAGATGCCCAAAGTAGGCCCAGGCATAGGCTGAGATGGTAAAGCTTTTTCATGACTAGAAGGTTACTTACGCCTTGTTTAATTTGCTCAAGTAATAATCCGAAGGCGTAATCAAGAAAGGTGGACTGGATGGAACTTTTCAGCGTAGATAAACGACCATCCGTAGGTTGGTTTCTGGGCAAAATAAAGGAGGTTGTGCAATAGTAATTTCAGTATAATACTGAGGGACATTACCCTTTACACAACCTCCTGGGAGCGGCGTGGGTTCGAGTATGCTAACCACACCTAACAAGGTTCAACGCAGATCACTAGTTTTTAGTGACCTTGTAAGTATAGTCTGCTGTGTTGATAATCAACTCAATGGTATAGTTGCCGTCCTCAGCGATAGCGATATTATCACCACCGTATTCTAAAGATCCATTGGCATTTGTATCTCCGAAGTTTAGCGCCCAATCATCATTCGCACGGAACTTAATCTCTCCGGCAACTAGATCTAGAGTGATCTCTGGATTGCCACTGTCTATATTCACGGTCATGTCTTGGTCACTGTCCCAGCCACCGGGCGTAGATGAACCTATCAATCCCCAGTTGGTAGCTTCTTGAACGTGCGTCAAGTTATTCAGGTTTACACTCAAGCGGTATACACCAGCTGTACCTGCAACAATGTTATCGGAACCTGCCTCCAAGGTGCCATCTGCTCCCGTGTCTCCATAATTCACATCCCAGCTAGGTCCATCGGTGAATTTGTATTCTGCATTGTCAACGGGAAAGAAAATGAAGCCTTCGAAATTGCCATCGCTCAGACGTGAAAAGATCACTGTATTTTCATTGGCAGGATCCCAACCTTGATGACTGCCAGGTACTTGCAATCTAGGGTAGATTACAATTGCTTTATAAGGCGTCACTGACATGCCCACAGGCTGAGAGATTAAAGCATCCACTTTGTCACTCACTGTAGCTACTACTCGAATTTCTAGATCAGCCGCTACATTATCAGGATAACCCGCCGCCAGCAAAATGCCATTTAATTTACCAACTGTGATATCGTCTACCGATAAGCCAGTGGTGAGGCCTAGAGAAATGGCGGAGCCAAAGTCATTACCTACTCGGTCCAATTGTAGGTCATAATCAATACCTGCATTGTAACCAAAGTCAGCACCTGTCCAAGTAAAGGCAGTTAAGATATTATTCTGATCGTCTTCATTTAAAACAAAGCTGTTACCACCACTTGGTGTAGTGATTGTTGGTGCCTCACCTAACTTCAAAAAAGGCCCAACTTCTTCTTCTAAACATCCTGTCGCCAAAACCGTAAGGGCTAGTAGCGGAAGGATTATATATTTTCTCAACATGATGATTCTTCTTTAATCGTGATCAAATTAATATCCAGCGTTCTGCTTCAAGTTTGGATTCGCTGAGATATCATTAGATGGAATAGGGAATAGGTTTCTCGTCTCAGCGGTGCTAATACCGTCAGCTGCACCACCTTTCCAAGGCCACAAATAATCAGAAGCACTGAAACGATTGAAGCGGATCAAGTCCGTTCTTCGGTGACATTCCCATACCAACTCT
>ENA-UENV01000226-UENV01000226.1-marine-metagenome-genome-assembly--contig:-NODE-226-length-17311-cov-189.497511_pt1 | contig 17311 bp, 13 predicted proteins | sample MGYA00237878_ERZ529328 | MGnify/ENA primary metagenome ERZ529328 (study PRJEB26372, sample SAMN05368348) | marine metagenome | biome: cultured habitat; feature: ocean water; material: water; isolation... | reverse complement strand
TATCAATGTACTTATGGGAGCGATCGCTAATTTTAGGTTTTAAGTTTTAGGTTTTAGGTTTTAGGTTTAAACATTAACAAACAGAAAACAAATATTAATGTACTTATGGGAGCGATAAAATCATCCCTGCCAGGAATTTAGGCAGAACCTCCAGTAGAGGCAAATAGTATTTACCCTCCTCAGATAGCATTTGCCCTCTACAGATAGTGTATTATCTACAAGTTTGTGTAAGTCCTAAAAATCTTACTTTGTCATTTTTTAATTACAAAAGCAGGGACGTTGCATGCAAGGTTTTTACTAAGGAACAGACAATTTATAGAAGAGGAAGTCGGATATATTTACCCCTTAATTTTTATGCCATGATCAGCCCACAATAATTAAAATAGGTGACCTTGAAAACCGAAAATCAGACACTTTACAGCACTTTTCAGATTTATCAACCACATAGTCATAAGTAAAACCAAACAAAAGCGAATAGCCAGAAAGCCCCTACTCTAATGACAACCGCCCTATTATTGGGTAAATTGCACAAGCAGCGATCGCAGAGGCTTACCTTAGCAATATAGCAAAAGCGATATCCAGCATTACTACAAATTTTTTTCCCCCGTCGAAACAAGCTCATGAAAAATTTTAAGTGTCTGGAAAATATCCACTGCAAATTGAAGTCTTTTTCTGATTTTTAAACCTCTTTTTTCTTCCTTAACCTGCTATAGAGCGATAAAAACTGAGCTTGTTGAATCCATTTATTAACTAAATCTAACGCCGGAGAAAGGTCACGACGTTGCATAGTTGATATTTGTAGCTTAAGTATTTGTTGATGCAATTTATGGACAGAAGTTTGAGATAGTTGAGAAACTGAAACAATACCCCCATGAAGTAGTAGTCCGCAATATTCACAACCAACAGTAGGAACTCTAGCTAAATCTGCTAATGCAACCCATTTTTTTACAGATTGAACATTAATTTTTAATTGACTTGCTAGGATTAATTTTTCTTCAGAAGTTTTAGTTATTTCCAATAATTTTCTAGTAGTATTAATACCATTTTTTGTTAGTAATATTTGATCCTTTTTACTTAAACCAGGCAACTTTTCAATAGACCAACTTTGAGATTTTATTGATGAAATTTCTAATGACTTTTTCATATTTATTTATTGTATTTTTGAATTTTTTATCGATCATCATTAAAACTAGGACCAACCAAAAAAAACCAGTTTTTACGATAAATCATTGTTTTTTCAGAATACTTTAGCAAAAAAAACTGGATTTCTGGGTTTCCCTACAGACAGCATATTTCAGGTTTATAGGACACGCCTACCAGGGCAAGATCTCCCCACATCATTTGCCCAAAACCAGCTATAAGTCCTTTAACAACTTAATAACCTGACTTCTAAATTCTAAATTCCTACTTTCTGACTTTAGCCATAACCTCCTCTTATACAAAAACAAAAAACATATTGAAATTCCATACTGTAATTAGGGCTTCCTGATTAAACATCAAAGCATTAACACATAAAGGTACTAGCCTTTTCCTAGTCAAAAAAAGTCCCTGGTTTTCGGTTTTTCAAAGTTAAAAAAATAGCATTTTGGGCTAACAATGCCAGAAAAATCAAGAGACAAATATATCCAACTAGCCTTCCCAGGAAAAGTTAAAAGTGGGTTTTCGGCTCCTTAAAAAGACTTTTTCAACAAACCCTAATTAGCCATCACTTTCCCCGCTGCAGAATAATTGCAAATCTAGATTTTCTCCTATTGTCCACCATAAACTTCAACTAAACTTAATTCAAAATCAACTAATATACATTCCTACATACCAGGAAATTAATTATCATCAGAACTTATACCCTAAAATATATTTTTGTCATTACCAGGGACAGAGTTCCAGCCGTAGTCCATCAGAATAGTAATCTCAAGTCAATACTTTCGTAGTAGATGGGTAATACCAATTACCAAATTTATTCAAGAATTAATACAAGCAAAATCACCTTATTAATAATTTAAGCTAAGTTAATATTAATTATTATTATATTTACTTTTACCTCTACCTCAATACTTCCATACTTTTCTGCTCAATAAAATGTAAAAAAGATTTTGATAAATAATATAATTCCTATCTAATCTTAACCTTCTGACTCAATAAAACTTCTTAAAATTCCCATCAACTTACCAATATTATTCAAGAAATACTCATTAGGATCAACCCTTACTACTTGATCAAATAACTTCATAAATTTCCAGTTAGTACCAGTAGTAACACAGCCATAAATTGTATAATTCTTGTTTTGCCGTCGATTAAATATTTGTGCTGCTACCATCTCAGCAATACACTGACCTAAACCTGATTGAATATTATCATTTTTGGCTTCCAAAATTATAGCAACCGGAGATTTAATTATTAATTGAGAAGGAGATTTACTGATAATAAAATCACAATAACCAATCAATCCTAATTGACTATCCACATTAAATTCTCTACCAGAAAACAGACTAATATTTGACTCAAATTGTTTTTTTAACTCAATCAAAATTGGTGTAATAATCATTTCTGATCTAGCTTTTTCCGTAGCAATTTCTAAAGCAATAGGAGTATTATATTGCAGACATTGTTTTAAGAAATCGCTAATTTTTACCTCTGGAATTGTAGCGAAAAGTTCCAGACTTTCAAGAATATTCAGCCCAAAAGTTTGTTCAACTGTTTCTAGATTAAATTGACTATAAGACATCTTAGTGTCGACTTCAGCTACATAATTTATAGATTAACAAATTGGTTAATTCATATTTTTATATGATATCAAATTTACTTAATTTCGTAAAAAAAATATTTCATATTCAGCAAGGATGCAAATATTCCTACTATTGAATGCTTACTGTGAGAGTGAGGTGCGCGATCGCTACCTTCTTTAATTTCCCATAATAATAAAGGACTTACCGCTAGCCGTGAGATACAAATATACCCAGTAAGATCCAACACCACAAATTGCTCCCTACTCCCTAGTTCTTAACCTATTCACCTATCAACTCAGCAAAGTCAGCAGCATTTAATAGAGGAATACTAGTTAATGTTAAATTTTCCGCCACATGCTCAGGAGACTTCATCCCCACCAGAGCCGAACATAAACCAGGAACACTACGGGTAAACTGGAGAGCAGATAGCGCATCTGTTTTCAGGCTCTTACTAAGGGCAGTCATAATTTTTTTTGGCAACTGCTCGAAGTTTTTAGCTTGAGCAATAGAAGCACTAGCGATCGCATTTATCCCAAGTTTATTGGCTGCAGTAATAGCCGGTAAAATTTTGCCATCTACAAATTGAGTAGGAGTAATAACAGCTTCCAACATTGCTAAATTAACTGGTAGTTGAATGAATTGGAAGTGATCGCCTTTTCCCCCTGCTACTTCTTGAGCAATAGACTTAGTTTTACTTAAGTCAATATGTTTTGGATCAGTTGGCTGCACCCGAAAACCTTGCCAAGTAGCTATGCCATAAGAAGTTATTTTACCAGCATGAGCAGCCTTTTCTAGCACTGAAAAAACTGCTTTCAGACGACGATAAAATTCATCCGTAGAAATAATTCCTAACTGAGTTTCTGGGTTATGCAAGTAATAAACATCAATAGTTTCTATACCCAAATTAATTAAGCTGCGTTCTAGCTGGTCTTGAATATATTCTGGGTGCATACAGTGAATTCCCGCCACCAGATCTGTTTCTTGAATATTAAACTTAGAGTTATTTATATATTCTCCTTTAAACCACTCTTCTCTTGCTCGGTTAGGAATAAAACCACCTTTAGAACAAATAACTAATTCTTCTCGTGATACAGTTTTTGATTCTATTAATTTAAGTAGAGCTTTTTTTAGACTTATTTCCCCGTGCTGAGACCGATAATTTATAGCAGTATCTATTAAATTTATTCCACCTTTTACTGATTTAAGAATAGCTTCTGTCACTAAATTATCTGTAGCTGTATCCGAAGAACCTAGATATGTACCGATACCTATTGAACTAGCAGTAAAATTATTAAATTCTCGGAAGTGTTCTGGCAGACATTCTATTTGATGAAGTTCAGAATAATGCTTAGTTTTTATTGCTGTAGCTTTTCCTAAAATCACTTTTTTTCAACCCTCATTAATTATATATACATATGAATATGGCGATGAAACTAATACTCGGACAAAAACCGCCATGGAGTCAGAAAATAGGCTCAAATATAAACAGACAAAACCTTTGAACTAAAAAAGATATAAACCCAAAGAGAGCAAAGGTTATAACAATTTTTTTACCATTGAAGTAATTAGACTAAACTTTGCTCATTTTTTCAACCAGAAAATGTTTAAGTATCAATAGCTAAGGACTCAAAACTGAATGTTTATACATCAAGATAATTAATTCTTTTTAGATCAGGTAGAAAATATATAGAAAAATCAGAAATGATTTGGAGAACAACGACAACGTTATCAAAAAATTTATTTGTACTAAAACATAAATTTTCTAAGCAATAAGATACTTCTTTTTTTTCCTTTTCCACCGAATACTAACCATTAATTTCAAGCCGTCAAATATAGCAGTTGCCATAACCTTTAGAACATTCTCAATCTTCTCCAAACATAGTCAATACTGCCAATTTAACTTCTGAGCTATGACTTCTGACCTCAGCCATAAGTGCGTGATATCAACATTCATCCTCTCGTATTACTAACAATACCCTAGTAGTTCTATTTATATCTTCTGGTACATCTGATAACATAATCATACTTGTATCTAGATAGTCAATTTTCCAAACATATTCCACACCATCCATCATCACTTTACCCATTTCATGTTGACCCTCAGGGTCATTTTCAGGTGTAAAATCACAAAAATCTTGAATTTCTTTAAATAGTTCTTTTTGTTTTTTTCTCGACAATGCTAATACTTGCCGACTCATTTTATATTCTCCCAGACTTTTATCTCCATTCCTAAAGCGATCATTTAACTTAGTTATTGTTCTTTGCCTAACTTCTTTCTCTGTTATTCTGTCCCATAATTTTTGAGCAGAATATCCTAGAGATTTTACTGCATTAAAAGCTTCCAAATTCCAAGATGCAACTGATTCTATTTGAGCTTTCAAATATGACCAATTTATTTGATTCTCAATTTTAATCAACCTTTCTGGCTTAGACTTATCTTCTATTAACAATAAAGTTAAATATGGCATTTTTTCCAACTTATCCAATGGAGTTGGTAAAATATTTCCTCCATAATGATTAATCCAAACTTGATAAATATAATCATTTCCCGATAACTGGAATAGAACATGTAGTGGTGCAACAGAAATAGAGCCTACTTTTGTGAAAAAAACTCCAGCTTTAGCAGTCACTTTCAAAGGACTTTCTAAATCCCAACTTTTCCCTGAAGAAAGTTTCAATAAAAATAATGGTTCATAATCTGTCGTCAAGTCAGATATTGTCGACATAGGTAGGAACATTTGATTTTTTTCAGTACGAGGATGACTTAAAATCCAATTCCAAGTTGATGCACCTATTGGAGCCTGACTAAATGCTTTCAAAAAATCACTTTCTTGAGGTTCAGATAATTGTTTATGTTGATTTAATAATTGTTTATTTCTGCTCATTTTTCTCTCAATAATTTATTTTTAAAGATAATTTAAACTTTCTTGATTTTTATATTTAAGATTAACTGTACCTGATTTTTATACTTTGGTTTTCACTAGGAATAAATTATACGACAGGAGTTTGCACCCTATATTTTATAATATCCGACTTGAGAATAAAATATAAAAATTGATTAAGGTTTTAATTAATTATGGCTACTAGATTATAGTATAAGTACTTCTCTACCCGAATCTATATTGAGTTTTTTGGCCAAAATGCCCTATTTATCAACTTAGCTGTAGTAGTAAAATTTTTTCTAGGCGTCATTTTAATTATCAGTACCGACCTCTAAAACTGAAACCAAGAAAAATTAGAGTTAGATTTTTTCATCCCCTGAAAAGGGAAAGATTGAAATTTTATATTTTGTTCAACATCTCTGGCGGATTAAAATCTGCCATCAAATTCAAAACTTTATACATATATTAAATTAAATAAGAGAAAATACTTGATTGACTGAGGATAATTATCAAAAATTTCCTAGGAACAGCAAATAGTCTTTCTACTATAATCTATTTCCATTAATATATTTATTAAGATATCATGTACAAAATTAGAAGTTATCGTCTTAATTTTAAAGGTTTTTAGTTCAAATTAACCATTATAAAAATTATCACCACCAATGGGCAAATTACTATAACTAAATCAAATTATTTTTATATCTCCTGCTTAAGTATATAATTATATTTTGCTTCCTTACTCTTAAGACTAGTTAAATGAATTGCCCTATAGTTCTATATAGATACTTATAGTAGTCCTTTTTTGGTTGTACCAATATCACAAAAACTGCTGTAAGCTTATTTTTCGAATTTCCAATTTTGTATTAAATACAAATTCAGTTATCATGGCAAATTTAAGTGGAACTTGGCTAGGTACTTATTGGCAACAAACAAATCCTACAAGATTTGAAGCTACCTTTATTCAAGGTGGTAATACCTTAAGTGGCAATATTCTAGACGGTAATTATCTAGGAGAAGCTACATTAAGCGGTAAAGTTATTGGACATAAGATTAATTTTGCAAAGCAATATCTCATAGGTTCACAATACATTATTAATTATGTTGGGACTATTTCTGAAGATGAAAATTTTATCCAGGGGCAATGGCTAATAAATAGATTTAATTCTGGAATTTGGGAAGCTCACAGAAGTAATGAAAACCTAATGTTAGACTTAAAAAATATTGTTTCTGAAGATTTACCTCTATCTTTGAGTTAACCATTAATAACTTTTCATATTCTATAAGTAAATCAATTATGTCATCACCAAAAAAATACTCCTATATATTGTTTTCAAGCAACTTAGAAACTAGGATAGTGCATTAAGAAAGTTTGGGAATGATCATATAATCATTGTCAACAAATACTTTCAATCATCATGAAATGTTCTACACGTGGCCATCACAAATCTCTGATACATGGAGTCAAGAAAGTCAAATATATTATTATCTTAAATGTCAACCAATTTCAGTAACGCTTTCGACAGTTTAATACCATAGCAGAAAAATTCAACCTTAACAAATGTATACAGTTCTACAGGCTCACATTGAAGGCAGTAGTTTAACAGGAATTGCTCCCACAATTAGATAGATAACAAAAGAGTTCAAAAGTACTCAATATTCAGGATTAACCAAAACATAAGCCTAGTTTTTGTCAACAATAATTATTTAATAATAATAAATAAATTATTTTCATAATACCATAAACATAATTAAAATCAATTAACCAGTAATATCTAGATAATTTAAAAAATTTAATTGTTCTACTCCAAAACTATAGGTGAATACTCTGGGAAACTTGGGCTAATAAAATACAAAAATATATTCAATTTGAGACGAGTCTCTAGAATTTACAAAGATTTTTATCAGATCAGCAAATCAAGTTTTAAAACTTATAGTTTCCTACTTTCAAAGATTAGGTTAATCAGACCTTTAAAAAAAATGAAGAGTTGTATCTAATGATTAGATTAGACTAAATTTAGTGTCGTAAATTTATTAGTTGTCTGCCTAGTTAATCACTATCACATTATACCAATTTACCTTGCCAATCTAGACAAAAAAGGTAACAGTAACTTTTGTGAAAAACAAAAAGTATTATTGAGAGTATTAAATTTTAGAAGTACTTACACCTATCTCATCTTTGATTTCATCAAGCTTTGACCACTTACTTAAGTTCCTGCTTTCTCTTTTCTCTTTCAGAATTGATTTTGGCATTAATAAACAACTTACAAAATATTGTGCTTGCCATTCAACAGAGTCTATTTTATTGCCTTCTACACCGCGAGCTTGTTCTGACTCTTTTGCTTTTCCATAATCATTGAAATCGAGTTTTAAGTGTTCTACAAGCACCTATCCTTTGTCTAGATTCAGATGTAGCACCCAATTACTAATTTTATAAGCAAAAGTTGATTCTTGAAACCATTGATACTTTTCTAAAATTTCCTCATTGATTTCAATAACTTGTTTAGTTCTTAATATTCAAGCAGCGATCGCTGCCCCTTCATCAGGGGGAATATAATTCTAAACTACTCCCAAATCCCAAAAATCAGCCACTAAAGAAGCATGAAAAGGCCATTTGGGAGAAAAATTTGTGCTTTTGTGCATTCCCGTCAGAAAATAATTTACCTGATACTAAATCAACTCTTTGACATAAAAGCTATAGGGTTTGAGGATACTCATCGCTTATTCTCCCTTGCCGTTTGAGATATTTCATAAGCAAACTCAGGATTTTCTTTCATTCGTTGAAATAATACTTGCATCTCTCTTGGGTTTTGTTTGAGAACCTCCTCATACTGTTGAGGAATTCTACCAGCCAGGAAAATCAATTCCTCTGGATTCAAATTGAGATTCTTCGCTAATCCGCGAATCACTTCTTCTTTTGGCGCATAGTCAGCGCGATCGTTTTCTAGCTTGGACAAATAGGTGAAGTCCACTCCTAAGTGCTTGGCCAACTCCCTTTGGGAATATCCTTTGTCCTTCCGGACTTTTCTAATTAGCTTTCCAAAACTCTTTCCCACGACTTTCTACCTCCTGGTCTGTATTTTAGACTACTTTGACGAAAATTTCAACTAAAAGTTTGACGATTAAATCAACAATTTCTACAGGAATTTTGATTGACATTATGATCAATCTAAAGCAAGATAATGCTAAAGTTAAACATTCAGTCAATTTAAATCAGGATCTATATATAGTTTAATGCTCAAATTGACTCATTGTAAATTAACCCAAAATCATTACAAGTATAGTCTACCTGAAAGATAGATCAATAAAACAAAACAGTTTTTTATTAGATGTCCTAACACACTTAAATCTATCTTCCATAAACCCGGTTTCTATAATCCAAAAAGTGATAAATATTTACTACAAATAGTTAGGTAATCCTTGATAAGTTAGGATTCAAGAGTCATAAGGGAATAGCTTCGATCTAATTTTTTAGATTATAATTTATCCTATTACTCAAAGAGACATATCCTGTAAAGTCAATTGATACGCCCTTATTATTCATAACATGATTTTTTATCCCTGTAAAATAATTAATGTGTGAGGACTAATGAGATATAAAAACAAATTAAATTTTGCAATACATTAGGGAATTATTGACAGTAAAATTGTGGTGAATTTTTTAGATAAATAAGTGTGCAAGTTGAACTAAACTTAATAACAAAAATTATGAGAATGATCCTAAATATACTCATAAACCTTGTCCCCTTAAAATTCATGAACATATTCTAGTGTTAATCTTCTATCGTTATGAATAATAACCACTCAACTAAACACCATATTCAATAGTATTAAATGTAATTCTTTTACAGTAAATTTCTAACTAAACTTGGAATATCAGAGGGTCGCTTTGCAACTGGTATATTAGCTCCTTCAAAAGCTCCAGTTCTTTCACTTTCAATTTCACGAACAACTTTATTACTAATTAAACAATTAACAGGACTATAATTTTGATTTATCGGAGCGCAAGTACCAGCAATATAAGCAATTACAGGTTTATCAATTGTCTCTGAAATATAAGAAGCTGCTAGTTCTTCAGCTACACCACCAACTTCTCCCACTAACACAATTAACTCTGTCTGGTCATCCTCATCTAATATTTGCAACCACTGCAAGAAAGAAGAACCTACAATTGGATCGCAACCAAGACTCACACAAATAGACTGTCCCAACCTTGACCTTGTTAGTTCCCAGGCAACCTCATAAGTCAGAGTATTGCTACGACTAATGATGCCTATTGGACCTGGAGTATAAAACTGAGTTGGATGAGTACCCAGTAACAGCTTCTCTGGTATAATAATACCTGCACAGTTTGGCCCAACAATCAAAGTTTCCGTAGTCTCAGCTTTTCTTAATAGCTTAACCATATCCAGGGGAGGCACACCTTCTGTAATAATCACAATTTGTTTGAGACCCGAAGTGATCGCCTCTAAAGCAGCATCTAATACCTGATAAGCAGGCATAACTATTACGCTAGTATCAATTACACCCATCTTTGCCACTGCCTGCTCTACCAAACTAAAGACAGGAATACCTAGCCATTCTTCTCCCCCTTCTCCTGGACTAATACCTGCCACCACATTTGTCCCACAAGACCTCATTGTTAAAGCTATCTGGGTAGATATTTTTTCTGTAACACCCTGAACTATAACTTTGCTATATTTAGTTAAATTCATCATACTTTAGCCATTATTTATATAGGCATTTATTACACAAACAATCATTTATCATATCAAAGGTTTTTATTTATAGCATTTCTCAAGCTACTGAGGTAAAGTTATTTTTTCTTTTCTATTATCACCGTAGGGAAGTTGCAGCAACTTCCCTACCTACTACTACGCAAAAAACAAATAGGTGTACATTACCAATATGGAAATTACTAAATAGTCAGTTACACATCTATACAAGCTACATTCTTGGCCTTCTTATGAGCTCAAATAATGAGAATGAGCTCAAAAAAACTGGAAAACACTTACTCAAATATTACTTGAGCTTTTTTTTGTCGAAAAAATGTAATGTTCAGTCTTTAGGACAAACAAGTCTCAAAATAATTAATTTTGAGCTATTAAAGGCATAAAAATTGTTCGTCATTCCCATTGTTCGTGCCTGGTGATCCTTAATATTTCGTAGGTCTATACCTCTTACCCTCACCCATAAATATATTCAGCAAGTCCTAATTAGAACAAGAAAATAATAACGCAACAGCAATTATATAACCTATCAATTATATTTGAGTTCAAATTATTTACATGTAATTTATTCTCTTTTTAAACAAGTACATAAGATAAATTATATATTGATTGAAGTCTACATCCAATCCTTGTGCAAACATTAAACTCTATCAAGTATTTTGTGTAGGTGCTTATCACTATTTAGACAAATAAACAGCCTGGCTCACTGCATCCTCTAAGTTTTCTATAACCTCTACAGGTAGATCTGATAAACGTTCCCTAGCTTTGCTAATTCTACCTCCTAATAAACGCAGCACAAACCGAATTTTTTTCTGGTCTATACTTGTTAATTTATTCAAATATTCATATACTATAGTAATTAACTCATCACTTGTTTCAACTATACCTATAACGTTTATTAAAACCACCTTAATATTGTCTCTTTGACTAACTAAATCCAAAGCTGTAAACATTTGCGATCGTAAACTATTCTTAACTTCCAAATAATCACCTAGCTTAATATTTAGAAAATTAGCTGGTTTTCCCTGAGCTTGTATAACCATATCTACAGTAGCCATTGTTAAACCCTTACCATTGCATAAAATTCCAATATTTCCCTGTAATTCTTTAAATTTCAGTCGATAGTCTGGAATTATTTTTCTATTACTGACAGCATTAATATTGTTGAACACTAATAAAGAACTATCCTCTATTTCCTTAACTTCTTTCTGTTTAATTTCATAATTATCACTAATATTTTGCCCTACTATACTTAATAATTCTGGATGACGACCTAGAGCGTAATCATTAACACTAACCTTACCATCTAAAGCCATTACTTCTCCTTTTGGGCTAATACCCAGCGGATTAATTTCTATCATATCTAAATCCTTTTCAACAAATAATTGATACATTTTTTCCACTATATGACTGACTAATTCTATTAGTTTTCCTTCCAGTCCAATTTTCACCATTAAACGACGTGCATAAAAAGGAGAAAATTCTTGATTAACAACCACCTTTTGCATACTTTTAATCGCTGTTTCTGTATCAATACCCCCTTGTTTTGAACCAAGAAGTACAGGGCGACGTACTATTGGGTCTAAAACAACTGCCAAATATAATTCCTGGTCAGCATTGTACTTTGCCTCTGCCAACAAAACTGCTGGATACTCATCTTTAATTGGCAAATTAAAAATTGTCTGAGCTGCTGCTACAGCATCAATTGTATTTTCGACAAATTTAATACCCCCTAAGCTACTTCTTTCCCCAGTATGAACTTGAGACTTTAGTACAACTGGGTAAGGGATTTTTAATTTTTTTAAATCTTTAGGATAATCTATTCTTTGAGATGGCAAAACAGGTATTCCCATCTCACTAAACAATGCTTTTGCCTGATATTCTAATAAATCCATATCAACTTAACCTTTAATTTTCTCTAGTTAATAAGAGTTAAGATATTTTATTTTAGCAAATTAACTTGAAAACTACATTTTGCAAAATAATTATCAATAAAATAGTCTTAATAATGCTAAGTTTATTAAAATTATTGTGCTTAGTATAAATTAGGAATTTCTTTTACCAATAAATGGTTCTATCTATTATCTAGTTTTGCCGATTTTTTATCTGTTATAGCAATTTTATTTTTATAACTCATTTTTTGTTATGAGTATAAAAATATAAACATTATTCAACTATAGAAATTATCAATCTTCATTATTGTGACTACAATAACTTTGACAATCACATTTTTTTTATTAACAAACAAATAGTAATTTAGTATAATATTTACCTTATGAAGCTGTTTCTAACAGTTACAATTTATCAGCATTATTTCAGCTAATTAATGTTACTAAAAATTTAGATTTCACAACATAGAAATAGAAACACTATATATTTGATCTCTGATATTCAATTGTCAACAGTTACAGTAACTTTTATAATAAATATCAAATCGGAATGCTGAGGATAATAGTAACCTCAATTTTTAACTTTATTCATCACCTCTATGAACTGTTTTTACCCATTTTAGTCTCTTGGGTAATATAGACATTCGAGCAATAGTAACACCCATAACTACAAACCAATGCAACATATAAAAAGTTCCCCGCACACTTTCTAGTAAAGTTAGAAATAAAGACAATGGATTATCTTTACTCGAATTAAACTCCATCACCTTTTCCTCCTTTGCTAAGTTCATCTGTTGTTTCCGAGTTCGGCGTAAACCTATAAACATACCTAGCAAAGAGACCATAACAGTAAACACAGTTAAAGGACTTGTTATTGGTAAACGACGTAAGATTATTGACATTAAAAAATCAGGCACAGCAGCAACTGATAATAGATATTGTGTTACCAAAAATTGCCATAAATCCCAAGTTTTACTAAATCTCATCCGGTTACGCAAAATCAATTTCCAGTAGTCTAAATACCGTTGATATCCTCCTTCTGCCCATCGCGAGCGTTGATGCCACAAAGCTATAGGGCTAGTTACTCCCTCCTCCGTTACTGCCGGAAAAGCCAGATAATCTATATCCCATTGGTTTAAGTGTAGGCGAATAGTTAAATCTAAATCATCAGTAATAGTCTGTTCATTCCACCCTCCACATTCTTCCAGAGCATTCATTCGTACAAACTGGCCATTTCCTCTGAGCTCTCCAATCCCGCCAATGGCAATTCGCTGTTCCTGAAAAAAACCATCCACAACCATTTCTGCTGATTGTCCCTTCGTCCAAAAGTTTATACCTGCATTAGCGATCGCCTTTCTGATTTGTACTGCTCCTACTTCTTCCCTAGCAAAAAGTGGTACTACCTTTTGGAGTAGATCTGGTGTTACTTGTGCATCTGCATCAAATACTCCTAAAATTTTTCCCTTCACAAAAGGTATAGCAGCATTTAGAGCCCCTGACTTACCACCCCCAGCATCTGGACTTCTTCTAATCACTTTTAGCTGTTCATATTCCCGGGCCAATTGTTCTAATAATAAAGGGGTTTTATCCGTACTATTGTCATCTATCACCCAAAGTTCATAACTATTAGTAGGATAATCTAAAGCCAGCATATTTTTTACCAACTTTCTGATTACAGCTTCTTCGTTTTTAGCGGCTACTAACAGAGATATATAAGGCCATTCAGTAAAATTTTCTTCTGACAGAGTTTTTGGAGCTAATTTTGGTTTAGCAAATAGTATTCTCAAAAATTGAACTGACAGTAAACCTGTCAAACCCAGAATTATCCAATATCCCCACGAAAGCAAATGTAGGATAATAGTAGTAGTCCAGATAAGCCATAGCATAAGTGCTGCTTTACATCTACGACCATCATAAATATCCTGAAACTTTTTTTTCTCCACCACTTCTATTTTTTGCTCTATCTGGTTAACATCTAAAGTTTTCTGCCTTTCTGATACCTGATAATTTTCCTGTTCATTATCTGAGGTATCGTTTTGATAAATTTTGGTTTCCTGATAGTAACTGTCTTTGGGTAAATAACTGTCCGGCATAATTCAACTAATCTTAAAATATCCAACTACTAATAATTTTCTTATGTTTAAAAGACTAACCTATATTCCGCCTTAAAAACTATAGATATACCTCTAGAGTTGAGGCTTTTAGTTTTTAACGGTTTCAGGAATTAAGTCTCTTTTAGTTTTAAACGGTCATACAATTATTTTTCGGAGATATCTATTTAGTGTTTTCGGCCACTCATAAATTTGTTGGAATAATCTAATTTATAGCAAGCATTCAACTAACTGATATTCAGCTTTGGCGAGCTTCATACTAAGGCGCACAGCTTTTTGGGATAGGAGTTTGAAGGAATTGGGGCAACAGGAAAAGGTTTCGGAGCTTCCCAGCTAGTGTTTGAATGTTGACAACCATTTGCTCAAATTGCTATATGTGTAAGTATATTGTAAATATACTTGCTAAGTCGTGTAGTTGATCAATAAAAAAATAACTAAAGTTTAATTATAGTATTAATTATATAGAGTATATTTAGATGTCAATTAATCAATTAAAGCCAGCAGACAAAGGGGAAATAGCCGTTTATAGTCCATATTACCCAGAAAAAAGACGTAAATATTTAGGTCATGCTATTAGCTTGTATAAACAAAAAAGTTTAGAAGGAGCAAGAAGTATTGAAGGGAACGAAAATATTCCTTTTATTATTACCTGGAATGTTTCTATATTACCTGCAGATATAACTCGTTTTCGAATGCAGTTTAATGGTAATCAAGAACTCAGTTATGAATTAACAATGGCCAATTACGAATTTATTGATTTTTTAATAGATGTTTTACTGAATTACAATCGTACTCGTACAATAGATTTTTCTCAGAGTTTCTACGGCAAGCTACTCCGCTATGAGTAATTTAGGTTTAATGATCATTTTCAGCAAAGAATAGTGAAAAGAGTGCATTTAAACTATTACCTTTTAAAGAGGATTTTGAATTACCCAAGAATAACGGTTTTTTTAAAAAAAATACATTATGATTTAATTAGACTCAATCTTTATATTCATACAATCTATACCTAAATCAATAAAAACTTAACTATTTTGTGTCTGTTAGGAAGAAACAACTTGCAATTTGTGAGTCATTAACTTTGTTAGGGTGCATTTAGTTAAACTTTGAATATAATACTAAGTCAATTTATCCTTGATTGCTCAAATACAATCGTGGTTTCTTGTAAAGCATTTTATATTTCCTTGCTTAATAATAACTTACAGTTCCTTGGTTCAGACCAAGATAATCTAAAATTTTATTGACAAATAAATATTTTTATGATCTGCTTGCCATGTAATCTTTTCAAAGAATTACAAATATCACATAATTTTCATATTATCGGTTTTTGTGGCTTAACAATTGGAATGTATTTTCGTCACTACATTAATCTCAAAAAAAATAAGATAACCAACATCAGAAAAGATACTATTTGTCAATAATTGTTCAGACGATCTGACCCTGTTTCTTAGTTGAATTATCATAGGCATAAATAGTTTAGTTATCTATAATTTACTTTTCCCAGAAATTGCTCATGACACAACAGAGTTAAGTAGGTTATGTGCAAAAAGTAGGAAAATAGTTGATTTTTTTTTGAATAAAAAATTGATGCTTATCAAAAATTATCATCATTTATTCAACTAGAAGTTAAAATTATTAAAAACACCCATACAAAAAATATAAAAAAAGAGAAAAAACCTCTTTTAAGAGAGTAGAAAGGTTGATTACTAAGAAAGTAAAAAAAGTAATTGCGATTGCAGTTGTAGAAGTTTTAGAAAGTTTAGCCATTACTTTTTTATGACTAAATCCTCTTTTGCTGCCTGCCAAATTTACCTTCAATATAGTGACCTAATCTTTCATTACTCCTGAGCTTATTTTTCTGTTCTTTATCAAAATTGTTGAGTATTTCTTCCTAATAAACCACTGATTATAATACCTTTGTCTTTACAGAATTTTCGGTTTTCTCATGTCAGCTAAATTTGGTCTGTATGAACTGACTCTAGGTAATAAACCATACAGTTTTTACACTCTTCAACCTGAGCCTTTAAATCTCAAGATTCCTTATACTTATCCCAACTTATTCTATGTAAAAATATATATCTATCTATACAACTTACAGATATTTTAGCTCCAAATTCTCTATTTTTTCCCCTTTTTTCTCTTACTATTGGACGCATGTGAGGTTGATTTAAACTTACTATTGTGTCATCTATTCGTTGTTCTTTGTTATCCCACATCAATTGTTGTTGACGCTAAATTTCACGGAAATATCAAAATCTTTTATATTGTCTAGTACTCAAACTTTCATGACGGGCACCATTCTTGATTAACAGCCTTTTGAGTGCTTAAGTTTTTACTTACATATTTCAGTTATTTTTTGATAGCTTTCCTGATAGCCTTAGGAATTGGTCGTCTTTTTTTTGCCTACCTTTAAATATTCTTTTTTTGCTGTTTTACGGTGAATAATGGGTTTTGAGCGAAACTGACTTTTAACAGCCTTTTAAGAGAATATCTTAGATGATTTTGGTTTTAATTCTGCCACAATTTAATAGATTTAAGTCCGTCAGATAGCTGGGAGCGCAGGTAGCATATTAAATTAATTTACCTTGATTTTTATACTCCTTGATTTCTTCTAATAAGGTTCTTTTTTTTGCTTCATATTCCTGATTTTTACTCTAATTTTTCACCATATCTGAATTAATTTCATTGATTAAATCTGCACCTATTATTTCTCTAAAATGAACCAATATTGAAGCATCAAAGGTATCCTGGTCTTTATAGGATTCCAGACCAATAAACTATTGTAAATAGGGGTTTTCCTTAATTTTTTCTACTGTTTCCCTATCCCTTATACCTAATTTTTCTTTAATAATTAACACCCCTAATTCTATTCTCAAATTTAATCCAGGTGCTCCTATGCATGGTACAGAAAAAGATTGCATATACATCTTCATATTTCTCCCAAGGAATTAAACTAGCCATCACTACCCAAGGATTTTC
>ENA-UENV01000221-UENV01000221.1-marine-metagenome-genome-assembly--contig:-NODE-221-length-17666-cov-2.625135_pt1 | contig 17666 bp, 11 predicted proteins | sample MGYA00237878_ERZ529328 | MGnify/ENA primary metagenome ERZ529328 (study PRJEB26372, sample SAMN05368348) | marine metagenome | biome: cultured habitat; feature: ocean water; material: water; isolation... | reverse complement strand
TGGCTTAGTCATTCCTGAAACAAGTGGGGCGAACTATGAAGCCACAAGAGCGGAGACTAGTACGACGCTCCAACTATTCCCCAATCCTGTGACGGATGAACTGACAGTCAATTTTACGCTCAGTTCTACAACTGATGTGCAGCTATTTGTTACCGATTTTCACGGTAGAAGGGTGAGACAAGAACAATTCAAGGGGCTAAATGGACAGGTGGAGACCAAAATTGATGTCAACCGCTATCCTGCTGGAATCTATTTTGTACACTTGCTAACACCACAGGGACGTACGACGCGTAAATTTGTGGTCTCGAAGCAATAGAAATTGGATGGGACTTGGCTCGTTTACTAGACTGGGGCTATTCCATTCATGGGGATAGCCCCGGCCTCTAATAGGAATTTGACGTAGCTTCAGATAGGTGGAATCTTAGATCTTATCTTTATTCCAGCAATTCCACTTTATAGCGAAATGGGTTCTCAGGTTCCATGCACTTTTCATATCCACAGCCGCAAGTAAGTATCCTCGGCCGACCTAGGTTCTCTTGCGGGAAGTAACGCTTGGTCTTACCACATTCTTCGCATTTGTATATTAAGATCTTCGACACTTACGTTAGTTTCTTGCTGCTTACCCTTTGATCGTACGCGGACGACCGTCACAATTTTGCATAATTGAAATGAAACTTGATACACCAGCAGCTTGGTAAGACTCGACGCCTCAAAGCTAGGCCAACCCAAAATTCGTTGTTGTCCGGCTATTATGTTAAATCAGGACTGATGAACCGATAATGATTTAGTCGATATGTTTAATCTTAATCAAGATAAGATTTTTATTTGTTCGGATCGCTATGAGTTTTAAAGCAGTTAAGCCCTCAAGTATCCATCTCATTATAGTAGCGGATCGAAGTTGCATGAAAGCGAAAAAATGCTGAAAGGTTTGTTGAAAGACTAGGCTGGAAAACTCTTAGAATTGACCAACTGTTTATAGAAGATTTAATTTGCAATAGGGGCTTTTATAGAATTTACTTAGTGCTCTTCAAATGTTTAATTTATTGAAATAGATTGACGTTTTACAATATTTTTTACGAACTTATGCTGGAGAGTCTATGCCATTATTATTTGCTCGTGGATTCGTACGTGGGCACGTCCAGGGAGTTTGCTACATTAATTGCATCCAGTAATATACAGAAAATGAATAGGATAAAAAGTATTAAGGCTCTGCTTCAAAGGGGGGATCTAAAAAAAGCACTCCACGAAACTAGGGATCTCGTTGAGTCATTGGGACTGGGAAAATTTATTTCTTCATTGACGGCAATTGAAAGTCGCTGGAGCCAATTAAGTGGGGACAGAACCAGAAATGTAATCCAAGAGGAAGACTATAGGGTTGAATTTGCCAGGATAACTAGAGACTTGATAGAATATATAGATTCATTGGATTATCCCGAAGACTATGAGGTTGATGATTTGGCTTCTTATCATTTGCTTTCTCTGAAAAGGGTTAGGAATAGCTATGAAGCTTTAAACTCTTTATCTGGCGCAAAGAAACTTCTATTTCCGTTTGATAAAAGACTGTTCGTGACAATAAATGGTCATATTGTCAGCAAAGACCACGATTTATTTCAACTCAGTGAATTAGTTCCGCTCGTGGAAATTGAATCAGGGGCTACTTTTGGTTATAAGGACACGGGAGTCCTTACAACCAGGTACTATAGAAAACAACTGCCCGAAAAGCCTATAATGGTTTCGGTTCAGGCCGTGGCAGTTTGTCAAGTTGATTCGTTGGGAAGGGACAGAATATTAGACTTAATTGCTTCTTCAAGAGAAGAATCTTACAATATGTGGGTGGGAAAAAGTAATCCACACGATACTATCAAGCCGCAAGATTTTCTCTTAGTAATGAATCGTCGTATCGGAGGGTGGAGTGGTAGTCCTGAAAACCCTAAAATCGAGTTGTTATTAGCGGGAGGAGCTATGCCATCAGTCTGGATGAAAGACCGAAGGGCATTCGAGCCTATGGATCCGAAGGCAGTGATTATCAAGGAATTTGAAGAAGAGTTAAAGTACACTATTGGGGAACAAAGCATCGAATTGATTGGAAGTTTTATTAACAATTCTACTAAAGAGTTAGTAATTCTAGGACTCGTATTTTTAACCAGTGAGGAATTAGCTCGTCTCCAGAAGGGAGCCCTCAGTAACTACCAGGAAAATATCGATGGAATCTTCTTAGGTGCTTTTGATGAAGTCATGCAACTATACTTGGAAGATGGAACTGATTTTGCAGGTGGACAAGAAACTGTTCACACAAACTTCCCTAGCCAACCTGAACTTATGGCTAAGATCCGAGATCGCCTAAGGGGAATGACAGGAGGAAGCTCTTTAAGCGAAGCCGTGAACCTACCACCCCATCTTGCACAGTCTTTGGCTTTAATCAAGAAATTTAGTTTTAGCTTTTTAAGGACCATCAATGGAGCCATCGATTGGAGTGAATATCAGCTCTCGATAGATGATAGTGCCTTGATTTTATTAGGAGATGACATCTCTAAATGGAATAATAAGGAGTTATACGTATTTCTCTCAGCTATGTATCTGCACCGAATTGGTTTGGTTGGGAATGTTCTGGAGTCTCCAGAAAAGACTTTTGAAAACTATCAGGTGCGTTCTAAGGAAATAATTATCCAGAATAGAGAAAAACTAAGAATACCAAAGCAAAGTATTGAGGATATAATTTTAGTAGTAGTAAATCATGGAAAGTCTCAAAGCTCTACTCAGAGTCCTTTTGCAGAGCAAATGAAAGAAATGATTCAAGGCGGTCAAAAAACCAGGGAATTATTAGCTCTCTATTTGGGATTACTCTCCAGGCTTGCTATGCTTGATGTAACCACTCCTGGTTTAGACTATGACCAAATTTACTTTCCTGATAGATCGAGTAAACTCTACAGGGAAGTGTTGCCGAGTCGCGTATTCAATAAAGTAAAGTTAAAGGAATGGAAACAATGGGGCGTGATTGGGCTAGAGATTTCTCCTTTCGAAGCAAAACAACTTAGATCTAATCTTTTGGAAGTGTCTAGAATTTTGAACCAACTGAAGATAGATATCCGAAAAGTGAAGCGATTACCGAGTTTCAATAGCAAGACTCTAGATATTGAAATAGATAAAGCATCCTTTCAAAATGCTATTAATCAGTACTGCAGAGATGGCTTTCTTCTTGAGGAAGTGGAGCAAGGCCTTAAATATGGAGCAAAAGCCTTGTTGACTAGTATTTTTCCCGCCACGTCTGATAGTAAGCTAGTAGGGTGGGGCCGAGAATTCAAAATCTTGCATGAGTATGGTAACGATTTTGATCATGAGCAAGGGGCAAGGGTGGTCAATACTTGTGAAGTATTGATGGCACTCAGTAACCCTACTATTTGGGAAGGGCAAAAATCTTTGGAAAGGGAGATCGAAAAAATTGTGCAAGATGTGATTTCGAATCTAAAATACGGAAGAATATCTAAGGTTGACCCCGGCCGGCCGGCCCAAATTCAAAGCGTGATAGACGCCCTAGCAGAAGAGAAGGACCAGACTACTGATGATAGACGACTTTCACAACTTAGAATGGAAATCAAGCGCCTGGAAAAGATGTTGAAGGTTGAAGGTAAATATAATCCTTTGACTTCCATTACAAATATGACGCCAAGTGTCAGAGTAAATAGTACAGCCATTCTTGCTTTCTCTTATGTGCTTGAAAGGGATAGCGGAATTGATCTGGTTGCAGAATCGAGGAAAGAGATACTGGGAATGCTAGGTGATTGCGTCCAGTGGTTGTTTGAAGCTCCAGATAGCCCAATATCACATTGGAATGGGTTAGATTTGCACAGTAGTGAGTCATTCAGGTTATTGATTGCTTTGAAGGCCTTGGTTAGAATTGAGAAATTCCGTGGGGAAATGGAGGTCCCGGACTCGAATTGGTCAAAGCTAGATACAATTCTCGGGAAGGTTATAAATGAGTTTTTAGAAGTAGCGGACTTTCCTGATCTAGTGTACCGGGCATTGATACTGGAAATTCTCGTTTACTACCTACAAAATCGTGAGACCGTAAGTTTCCGTTCTCAAATCAACCTCATTTCGGTTAAAGCCCTAATTGGAGATTTGGCAGATAGCTTTTTTGCAAAACTCAATCCAGCTGATCTTAAGGTTTGGCCTGAAACGAATGATGTTTTGATGGAACCTGCATTGGACCTCTTGCATAACAATCAAAGACGGGCCCGTCGTGTGAAACTATGGACACATATTAGTAGTGTTTGGATTGTCGAAGGCTTATGTCATTGCCTGATGAGCGGAGTACTAGGTGAAAAACATGGAAATTTATTATTACAGATAATTCCTTTGCTACTAGTCAGACAGCAAGATGATGGTTTTTTTGACTCCGAATCGAAAATTTCGAGTAGTCAGTTCAAGGGAGTGTCAACTAAATACATCTTCAAAACGGCGCTCTTTGTTCATGTATTATCACAGTTGCAGAAAGTCCTGAAGAAAATGTATTCCAATGAAAACTGAAATTAAAATAAAAGGTAAGAGTCCAATCTTATTATATCCAGGGTCCCTAGCTGAGTCATTTGATAACTTCGATAAATCTGGATATTCCCCGACTGAATGTTTATCATTGCTCAGAAGTTATGGTGCCCATGACCTAAACCTTAAAAAACTTACCGACGTTTTATTCGGTTATCGCCAAAGTTTTGATGACCTCGAGCGATCAAGTACTACTCATTTATTCGCTGGTCCGTTCACGATGGACCTTGTTGTCAATACCCTGTTTAGGTTTAATCTGGATTATCAAGATGTGGCGATAAGGTTGTTTCTAGAGCAGAAATTCGATATTAATCAAAATGAGCGGGAAGCACATGAAGTGGAAGTTTTTTCAGCGTATGAAAAAGCAATTAATGGTATTGCTATTGTATTGAAGACGAGATTCTTTCGTGATGAAATGTTATTCCTTAAACTTACGAATAGCGAGCTAGATATTATTGTCTTAAATACCCTCGGGCTGATGACCTCAGACCAAACGAAAAAGTCTAGTGAATATTCTAGCTTACTAGAAACTGGGAAAATTGCGAATGTTATTTCTTCTCGAGTGATGAAGGAGCTATACAAAGTTGACATGGGGCTGGATTATGTGTTGAAACTAGCCATCTCAAGCGGAGTAATATGGTGGAGTAGCAAGGAAGTTCAAAAGAGATTTCTTGTGGATCCTGAAGTGACAGTAAATTTCCTAAAAGGTGAACTCATTGAGCAGGCTAAGAAGCCTATAGTTTTAGATAGCTATCAAGAATTTAAAGATGTAATAGAAGGTAGGGGAGACCCAGTGGAAATAGTGTACTTTTTGGATGATAATGGAGAGCTAGTTTGGCACCTACTAATTGTATCCCTCTTGCTTGAAGCTAATAAGTCTTTAAGGGTTATAGTCGTTGTAAATGAGATACCTGTGACAAATAACGTTAATATTACAACATTGAGAGAGGCAATTACCAGCAGTACCCATTTTGGCAAACTGGCCAATAATGAAAGATTTACAATACATTCTGAGCACAATGAACTGCCATGTTTCGACTTGAGATTTTGTACATCGACATTAAGGTCTATACTCGCTCAGGCAGATCTCCTTATAGTAAATGGAGTTTCATTTTTTGAAAAGATTCAATATCTTCCAAAACCAGCATTCTACTTATTCACCGTTTACAGTTCTGTTTCTGTTTTGCTTACTGGGCTTAAGAGAGGTGATAAAGTCTTTGCCAAGGTCCCTAGGCTAACTTATGCATATTCAGACGTGTATGAAGATGAAGGTGAAGTTCATGTGAGATTTAACTTCAGTAGGAATTTTTCTAAAAACTGGTCTTAAATTGCTGGTAAATGGATTTATATAGCTACACGATTGATAGAGAATTTAGAGATAATTCTCATACCATAAGGTTCAAGACGGAAATAGAACACTTACTTTCAGAGATATTTGATCTAGAGGCTGTCGATCAGTACTCGGAAATCAGAAATCGACTCCTACTTTTATTGAAGCATGTTCTCGACCTAGATAAGTTGATTTGCATTGGACGTGGATATAGTATGACTGTCAATCAGATAGTGCAATGGATTGATGATGAACTTGTGCAAATTAAGAGCCAGTACCATGCACAAAATCATGACTAAGTACTGGTTTACAAGTATACTAAGTATTGTGCTAAGCTAAGATTATCGCAAAAGCGAATCACTTAGATTTCCCACATAAAATTAAGCTGAATTCTAGAAAGAGCTTATTTAAACGGCATCTATAATTGTCAAGTTAATCACGATCTCACCCCTTGCCGCCTACCGATTAAATGCCTAATTTGTCTTCCGGATTATTGGAACCCAAAACAAACCACCTAAAACATCAAAATCAATGAACAACTACCTTTGGAACCAAACCTTGGTGCCTACCTTAGCCATCCAACCTGTTCTAAAATTATCCAATTCCCTGATATTTAGCGTTGTGTTAGCTCGGCTTCCTATTCTTTGTGCTCCGGATTAAGGAAACCAAGAGCAAGAGTTGTTGGCTACTCTACTAAAAAGACCGCCGAGGGGCTGGACATTTTCATACCTCTAGTTACCATAATATGTACTGGAATTACCAACGGAGCTTTGCTTTGGAAGAGATGGTAATTCGAAACTATGGAATGGGTTGGAACCACACTCGTCTAGCTCGACACAGTGTTATTAGCCAACCTATTATTAGACCTAAAAACCCGATTGATGAAAATTCATTCCGTTATAAAGAGGGCAGTACTGCCACTTACTATGGTACTGTCTTTACTCATCCCACAATACCTATTCACCCAAAATCAACTCCAAAACCCGATGAAAACCATTGTTGAAAAGATCGTCTTAGGTCCGAATGCGGATCAAGTTAAATACCGAGCAGTAAGTGAGGAGGATATTCAAAACCTGGAGGACGAATTGCAATTCCCAATTCCTATTGAGTTAAAAAGCTTCTATCTAGAAAAAGGATCTTTTTACTATTGGGCACGGGGCCTCAAGGAGGAGGATACCAATGTGGTGATATCTGCTGACCTCTTCAAAGTGGATCTGGATTATAACTTCCATCAATTTCCCTTGCAGGATTTTTTAAGTTCTTGTATCGGAGATGTGGAAGCCTTAGGGCCAAACTTCTTGCAAGAAAAGGACTATCTGAATAGCTGCTTTGCCGTTTACGCCTCGATTGATGAAGAAATAGAGGGGGTGCGCTACATGGAGTACTTCTACTTTGATGCGCTGGGTAACTATGGAAGTATGAGATTCGAAAATAGAGAGGGGCAGGACTTGAGCAGTTTAATCAATGAATTGGTAACAAGAAAAGGGCAATATGAAGCGTTTATGGCTGCTCGACAAGCTAAGCTTAAGCAAGAGGAAAATGCGGAAAGGGAGGAGGAAGCCGCTGAGGAACAACGAAAGCTTGACTATCTCGAAAAGCATGGACTCAAGGCGGTAAGCTATCAGGAGGATGGAGAATGGGTGGATGAAATCTACGAGGAAGATGAAGTCGATATCTTCTATGCAGGAGAGGATGTCGTGATCAATGGTGACTTTGATATCCCAGAAGTGTGGGGTGGCGAATTGACCTTGATTGTGGTTGATGGAAGTTTAAGCGTGAACGGAAAAATGCGATATTCCTATTATGTTACTGGGGACGCAGACTTTGATTTCCTGTGGATGAACGCTAGACAAGCGTGTTCAGGTGAGGAAAAGGTCAGATACCTGCAAATGGAGACCGCAGAGGATCATGAGGCATTGCGCGTTAGTAAACCAAGGAAAGTTTCTGCTCCCTACTTCTTTTCCTGGTTTTACGATTTAAGTGCTTACGAATTTAGTCCGGAAACCTGTGTATACGGTTTATATAGTTGGCACGAGCAAAGGTATTTTACCACAGAAAACCCTTACTATCTCTGGCAAGAACCAAGCTTTATGCTACAGCCGGATTTAGTATGGAATTTGGATTATAGTGGTTCTGATGAATTTATTATCAATGTGGACAAAATGTATCAAAACCTCAAGCAAGGGAAAAGCATCTTTATTGATGGTTTTGATCCAAATTGCTTACCCTACTATCGCAAGGGAAAAGCCTTGCTGCTGCAGGAGGAATATGAAGTCGCCTTTTTGCATTTTAAAAAGGTACTTGAATTATCTCCCAATTTCTATCTGGCTTATTCCGACGCCGCTTTATGTCTGAGAAAGGCTAAGGCTTATGCCCAAGCAAAGATTTATGATAAAAAGGGAATGGAGCTGTTGCCTACTAAGGTTACATTCCCAACCTTCGCCTGTGCTGAAGGAGCCGCACTCTCGGCACTAATCCTAGAAGACTATGACGAGGCCTTGCGAATTGCCGATCGAATTATGGATCGAAGCGATGAAAATTACTACGGCTTTCGGCTGAAAGCTGAAGCATTGTTAGCAAAGGGAGAGGCTGAGGCCGCCAAATCCTTGCTGCTGAAATCGACAGCCTTAGCGTCGGCATTTACCAATCACTGGTTGCTAGGACTGATTTATCACCAGGAACAGAATCATGAAAAAGCGGATGAGCACTTTCAAATAGCAAAACGAAATAATGCGAAGGCAAAACCTTATTCCGAAGAACAGAATTTGACATACTTCTATGGGAGTAACCGTACGGTCGACTGGGAAGATAAGTCATTAGAGGATCTACCAGTAGTGGAGAAAGATCAAGCCTATTGGAATGGTTTTCTTAACCGAAATCTAGATAAGTCCTCAAATGCTTGGGCCTATGATTTCGTGCTGGATATCCCCGAGGAATTCAGAACGCGCCAAATGCTAGTAAGCTTGCTAGATCGTGATACGACTAGTGGACAGGTAGCAAAGCACTTTTCGTCGGTGATCAATAAGCCGCTTGCCTTGAGAGCTGTTTCAGCGGCTACGCCCTGTAGACTTTCCGATCTTCCTGATCATCTAATTGATAAAGAAATATGTCTAAGCCTGAGTTCAAATCTGATCTTGTCGGAAGTGCCTGCGGCAATCCTAGATTATGATATCTGCCATCACGCAGTACTACAGTGGGCGATTAATCTCAAAGAGGTGCCACAGCAGTTTCGGGACGAGAAAATGTACATTGCTGCTATTGTAGGCGGGGCTTTGGAGGATTATAGTAAGGCTCATCTACCCCAAAGGTACTATGAAGACAAAGCTATCTTTAAAGCTTTGGATATCAGTATGTTGACTTTGGAGAGAATTCCCGCCAGGTATGTCAATGCTGCGATCTACGAGTATGGGAAAAGTAAATATGGGGAGACTTCCGCCTGGAAGGAATTAGTATCGAGATTTGATCGGGAAGCTTACCTGAAGAACGGGGAACCGGAATTTGACTATGAGACCTTTCGTAGAGTTTGGGCCTGTTTTTGGGATGAACAATTTATCCTGGATGCCATCAATGTAGAAGGTGAGGGAGAGCGGGTTTATCAGCTACCGAGGCGATATTTTACCCAAAAAATAGTAGAGGCCGCAGTGGCAAAGCACGCTTATGATTTTGAATTTGTGCCCCGTGAATTCATCACACCGGAGCTGTGTCGAGTGGCCTGTAGCCAGGATTATGGGAGTGCCTTGGAGTATGTCCCTTTAAGTATGAGGACGGAAGAGCTGTGTAGCATAGCAGTTGGTCGAGACGGCGAGAACTTGGCGTTTGTTCCAGATTCACTAAAGAGCATCCCCATCTGTATTAGAGCTTTATTGGATGATGCTAAGCATCTGCGTTTTGTTCCCTATGAATTGTATCCTTCGCTTTTTGAAGAATTATTGAGAAAGTATAGCAATCGCTATAAACTCGGATTTATTTATCGAGGGAAAGGAATGGGAGCATTCCACCAGGGAGATTATGAGGAAGCCATCCAATATTTTCAAAAGGTACAAAGTCTAGATGAAGATGAGGCTTCGGAGGTACATAAGCAACACTGCTTATACTATGAGGGTTGGGCAAATTATAAATTAGGTCGATTGGAGGTGGCGGAAAGACTATTTAACCAATCTACGCTGGAGCAGGATGAGGATTTCCTAAGTAAACCCTATGATGTGGCAACACTTCCACCAGTGTTTAATGTGGTACACGATCTCAATAAGTACGCATTTGGGCAGCTCATGCAACAGGCAAGCTTCCATGTCGAGCATAAGGAGTTTTCCGAGGCAGTAAGCATCCTAAGCCAGGCTGAAGGCATGCTTCGAGAGGCAAATTGCAGTGACTTGGCTTTGTGGGCTATGGTTTGGGATCACCAAAGATTCGCTCTGTATGAATTGGGACGAAAAGAAGCCGCTTACGAACTATGCCAAAGGTCTATTGCAAGCTTGTCCAAGGTGGTGCTTTGGGACTACATCGAAGACTTCAATCCAATCCGACATTGCTTACGGGCGATGCATAATATGCTGGCCTACCACCTTTGGGAAAGCGCAGAAGATTTGAGTGAATTAGAAGAAGGTTTACGCCACTCGAATTTGTCATTCTCCATATTCTCACCCATTGAAGATGAGACCGCGCTTTACCCTTTCTATGAGACTAAGGCCTTGCTCTTAGATCGCTTAAGCAAGCTAGACCGAAAGTATGAGAAAAGACTAGACTTACTATTGGGTAGAATCAGAAAACTTCGACTGGCTGATACCGCTGTTTTGAGTAAAGAATTCAGGGCGAAATTTGGCTTTTAAGGTAGAACACCAGGACTGTTATAGGCTCAGTTTCAGTGATCAAAATGATTGAGTTGGTCGGGTCTGTTTTCCCTTGTTGATGATGGTTGAACCGAGAATTAATATTAGAGGAAAGCGGATTGCACCGATGTTTTTGTATCTTAAATCATTCGCTAACAAACAACCAACAATATGAGCCAACCGAGACCACAAGCACCGAAGCAATCCACCGTACTAATCAGTGCCGCACTCGTTTTGCTAGGCCTATTAGGCGCATTCATTTCCCCAACCGTTGCCGATAATGGCGATTGGTTCCTATTAGCAGGATATGTGCTGTTAATACTTGGGGTGTACGTAAAAGGATTGTAAGATTCGGTATTTGATCCAGGAAGACCCAGTTGGCATACCTTGTTGACTGGGTCTTTTCATATCTAGCCTGGATATATTGCGGTCGTACCTTATCTTCACTGCTGTAGCTTAATTTTTGCCTTCTCAATGGATAATTCTGAATTAGATCAAATGACCACCTCAGCGATGACTTTTACTGCCGAGGTGACTAATAAATGGACCTCCCGATTGGCAGGTTCACCCGCTTGTTTAGCTTGTGCTGATTTCTTAGAGGAAAGGCTATCCAAGTTTTGTGATCAAGTAGATCATCAACAGTTTTTCGTCCGGCCGGGGGCGTTCCTTGGTTATATCCGGATCAATATCGGCTTGTATTTGCTGGCCTTGGTAGCCCTGTTCCTGGGTCAACCCCTAATAGCTACCTTGATCGCTAGCCTGTCTGTCTTGATCACCGGCATGGAATTCTTCATTTATAAGGAATTTGTAGATGGATTGTATCCCAAGAAGCAAGGGAAAAACGTCTTTGGACGGATCGAGCCAGTTGGGGAGGTCAAGCAACAGATCATCATTAGTGCTCATCACGATAGTGCACACATCTTTAATTTTTTAGAACAAGATCCTTCCACCTATGTGCGTAAGGTGTTGGCCGGTACGGGTACCCAATTAGGCCTGTTTGTTCTCACTTGGTTGATCCTGATCTTGAATTGGGCAGGGTTGGGAAGAGATATAGTATATTGGGGTATTACGATCATCTTGGCAGTCGCCGCGCTCAATCTCTACCCATTGTGGTTTTTCTATGATAAAGAGGGAACACCCGGAGCGGGGGATAATTTGGTGTGCACGGCATTGGCCATGGAGATTGGGAAGTATTTTGCGAAAGAGAAGGCCGCAGGTCGGCCGCTGCAGCACACACGGATGGTAATTGGAAGTTGGGATGCTGAAGAATGTGGTTTGCGAGGTGCGCGGGCCTTTGTGAGAAAGTATAAAACGGATCTTACTGCACTAAAGACCTACAACTTTAACTTAGAGTGCATGTATGATCATAAAGCCCTTAGTTTTCTGCGATCCGATCTTAATAATTTTGTGCCGCTGTCCCTCGAAATGGCGGAAGGAGGAGCTACCATCGCGAAGAATCTGGGTTATGAAGTTGGTGTGCACCCTTTCCCCTTTTTGGCTGGGGGTACTGATGCCGCTGAGTTTGCCAAGGCTGGAATAGAAGCGACTACGCTGGCCGCTATGGACTGGGAAAATCGCGAAGCTGATACGGCCTATCATACGACCAGGGATACAATCGATGCTGTGGATAGAGAGGCAGTAAGTCGGAGTATTGCTATTGGGGTCCAGTATGTATTAGAAAAGGAAAAAGCCATCACCCATGGAACTTCTTGAAGTTAGGTTGGCTTCGCTGTTCTAAATGTTTTACTCATGTATATCGTAAATATTACGTACAAAGTACCCTTGGAGAAAGTAGACCAACATCTAGAATCCCATATAGCCTTCCTTAATCGACAATATGAGTTGGGTACATTTTTGGCCTCAGGACGGAAGGTCCCGCGGACAGGTGGGATCATCTTGGCTAAAGGGGAGGATAGATATGCTTTACTTAAGGTGCTAGAAATGGATCCTTTCAAAAGTAATGGTCTGGCTGACTATGAAGTAATTGAGTTTGTGCCCAGTAAAACGGCCCGGGGCCTCGAAAGCTTGTTATGAAAAGAAAATGGGATCTCTCAGAGGAACAATATTTTGGAATAGGAATTTATCGACCCAAGACAGTAGAGAACTTAGGTACGCTATGGCGTACGGCCTTGATCTACGGAGCGAGTTTTGTATTTGTCATTGAAGCAAAGTACAAGAAGAAAAGTAGCGATGTTTTAAAGGTTTGGTCCAGGATTCCCCTTTTTCAGTACAAAACACTGGAAGCTTTTCTGGATAGCGTGCCCTACAGCTGCCAGTTGATTGGTATCGAAATAGATCACAAGGCCGGTCCGATTAAGGACTTTGAACACCCCAAACGTGCCCTCTACCTCTTAGGCTCCGAGGATAATGGCTTACCAAAAGAATTAAAGAACCGATGTCATGAACTAGTTTTTCTTCCTGGAGAGACCTCTCTGAATGTGGCCGTAGCAGGAAGTATTGTCATCTTTGACCGGATCAATAAATGGCAATAGAATGAGGCTGATATGATACCCAACCCCTTGGGAATATATTGATGAGTTGGACCAACTTAAACAAATTATAAGAAATGATTGGAATTCTAGTAATACTAGCAGTGTCTTGGTTGCTTTTACATTTTTTTGAAAAGCAAAATATTCTAGTCCTAGGGCTTCAGCCCGTAACCAAGAGAATTAAGCAGTTTTCAATCGGATTCCTGCTATCCGCAATACTCTGTGTATTTGTTCAATATTTAGAGGCATTTCTAAAATCATCAAATTGGGTTTTGCATGAAAATGTCTCAGGAGGTATTGTGCTGAAATCATTTTGGTGGGATTTTAGATCTGTGTTAACGGAAGAACTAATATTTCGTGGAGCCTTGCTATATATCTTGCTTAATAGAATGGGTTCTGGAAGAGGTATCTTGATATCCGCGATTGCATTCGGAATATATCACTGGTTCTCATTTGGCGTATTAGGAAATGTGATGGCCATGATTTTAGTATTTATTGGGACGGGCTTAATGGGGTATGCGTGGGCTTGGGCCTTTGCGAAAACAAAATCCATCATGCTTCCCTTGGGTCTACACTTGGGCTGGAATTTCATCCACAATACGATATTCTCAAAGGGACCGCTTGGTGATTTAGTGTTGATCTCAGAAGGAGGAGAGGCATTGACAGATTGGCTTTCGTTATTGAATTTTGTAAGCGGATTAATCATAGTGCCGCTGTTAATATTCCTTTACGTAAGGTATTTTGTAGAGGAAGAAGTGGAATAAAGAATCAAGTACGGAAGAAAACGTTTCGTGCAGGAAGGCTTAGCGTTAGTTCCTTCTGTATGCCTGGATGTAAAGCATAAAATATAGTTAACCTTAAATTTTAACCTCATGATTAAGACGGTCAAAAAAGTCATACTAAGTTCACTTTCCATTCTCGGCATCAGTTTTGTTTTGTGGCTTATCCTATTGCTTAATCCAGGCTTATCCTATGCCAATAAAACACAAGTTGATTTTGTAAACATCTACCATAATCAAGCCTTGGAAACAGAGACGGAGGCCGTGATTAGAGATGCCATTAGTATTCTGAAAAAATCGGATCTATATAGTGATGAAGTAGCTATTCACTTCTGTTTGAATGATGATAAACTTTATCCCAATCTACACCCCTTTGCTGGTCAACCCCTAGCTTATGCCTTCTTGAACAAGACCATCGCTAAGAACTGCAAACTGAACTTTGGCAAAAATATCGCTAAAACGCAATGGGCAATCAATGAAGAGGAAGTCAGGAAGTTCAATCTCACTTGGCTTTTAGCGCATGAATTCACCCATAATCTGCAGTATCGTGCCGATCGGAATTATGTGATCAGAAGTACTATGGGGAGTCTGAACTGGAAATTGGAAGGACACGCTGAATACATCGCCCGAGAATTCAAAGGGGATGGATTGCTAAAAGCCAAGATTGAAAGATTCCTACTCGAAGAACAGCAAGAATTCAAAGGCTTACCGGTATTTGAACTGGAGGATGGAACCCAACAAATTTTATCTTACTACAAGTATGCTCTTGCTATTCAATATTTGATGGAGGAGAAAGGGCTAAATTTTGAGCAAATTTGCACTAACGAGACAGACTTGGATGTGTTGTTTGATGAAATGATTGATTGGAAGAATACCATGACTGAGTAAGCCTTTTATTACTGTGTATCTAAACCTGTAGAATGGACAAGAAGTACAGTTCTTCAAAACATTTCGTTTTTCAGTTGATCTTCGTGGTTTTTCCAGTGCTGGTCTGTGCAATGCTATTGTATCTGGTTTTTCTTGAATTATCGACATATGGAAAAAGTAGTTTTGATTGGGTACCCGTCATATTCCTGATTTCATCTCTTTTCTTTACTTACCGTATCATCAAAGCTTATCAAGAGGCTCATTACCGAATTGCTGGGAACTACTTGCAATATAGGTGTGGATTCAGTAAAGGGAAAATTCAGCTATTATCAATTCGATCAGTAACTCCTTCATCTTATCCAGCGGCAGGATTAAGACCCGCGCTAGACTTCAAAGGGGTGCAAATCATCCATGGTGAAGGGTATTCGATATTTATTTCTCCGGAGAATAGAGGCGAGTTCATTAGACAACTCAAGATGGAAATCGGAGCGTCAGAGGTGCGATACCGAGAAGGAAAGTCAAATAAAGAAGATGGAAGACTAGCTAACAAATAAACACTAGGCTAGTCTTCCATGCTTATAGCGAATCGATCAGATTAACTTAATCTCACTGGTAATTTAGTAATCCGCTGTCCCGTCGCCTGATATATGGCGTTGCAAAGCGCGGGAATGAAAGGCGGCACCGGAGGCTCACCCACACCCGTTGGATTCTCTTGACTATCAATGATATGGACCGCCGTTTCGTAAGGTGCATCTGTAATGCGTGCCACCAGATAATCATGGAAATTATTCTGCTGAACCGCACCATCTTTCACCGTAATCTCGCTCTTCAAGGCTAGACTAGCGCCAAAGGCTGCCCCGCCCTCAAATTGCGCCTTGATACGCTCAGGATTGACAGGAACCCCACAGTCGACAGCAAAATGTACCATTGGTATCTTGATGTTATTATTGTCATCGACTTCAACTTCTACGACACAAGCTACGTAAGTCAAGAAACTACGGTGTGCCGCAAAGCCCATCCCTTTACCTGCTGGCATTTCTTTACCCCATCCCGATTTATCCTTAACCGTTTGGATGACGTTTTTGAAACGAACGGTACTCCAGGGGAAGTCTTCCACCTTTTCATTGTAATTCCAGAAACCTTCTACTAGATTGTCAAAATCAATGTCCCGATCTGCTCCGATCATATCCAGCGCATTATCGATCGGATCCATCTCCCGGGCCTCTGCTACTTGGTCTAGCATTGATCCTACCGCAAAGGCATGTTTGATATTACCTACGGATCGCAGCCAGCCGATTCGGATTTGTGTCGGCGCTTCATTGGATTCACAGCAGACATTGGCTACCTCAAACGGCATATCCAGCATTCCCATGCACAGCTCGAAGTTGGAGGCTTCTTTAGCATTGGGATCAGCAGATCCGCCAATGGAAGGGAAGATCGATCGGTGGAGCCACGCGCTTACCTTGTTGTTCTCATCAATACCTACCTTCATATGTTGTGCGCATAGGAAATGATAGAAGCTACTTTGTATATCGTCTTCTCTGGTCCATAGCAGCTTGATCGGGCTACCAGTTTCCTTTGAAATAACAGCTGCTTCAACAGCAAATTCAGGCTTGGACTTTCTACCAAATGCACCTCCAAGGAGCGTTACATTTACCGTTACTTTCTCTTCTTCAATACCGAGTACCCCTGCCACTGCTCTTCCTGTCCATTGTGGGTCCTGTACGGGAGCCCACACTTCGCAGCTTCCATCTGCTTTGAAGTGAGCTACGGCGCAAGGCGTTTCCATTGGGGAGTGAGAAAAGTGTGGCACTTTAAAATCTGCCTCAATTACTTTAGCAGCACCACTCAAAGCACCCTTGATATTACCTTGCTCCCGCTTAATCTTCCCATTTCTCGATGTTTTGTCTTGCAGTTCGTCCAAATAAGCTACGGAGTCGTAGCCTGCATTGGTCCCTTTATCCCATTCAATTTCTAAGGCTTCTCGCCCTTTTAAAGCGGCCCAAGTATCATCTGCTACGACCACAATCCCGCCTAGCGGCTTTTCGAATCCAGTTGGAAAGCCTGGGGCTTCCACTTTGAATACTTTCTGTACGCCCGGTACTTGCTTGGCGGCTTCCATTTTGAAAGACTTTATACCCGCACCTGCCTCTGGATTTCGTTGAACCACAGCCACCTTTGTACCAGGCACTTGCGTGTCTAAGCCAAATCCTGCCTTGCCTGTGACAATGTCCTCTAGGTCGTAGATAGAGGTTTTTTTGGTGATGTATTTGAAGTCCTCATGCGCTTTCAATTGGATCTCACTTTCATCTGGGATAGGCATGTCCCCGATCTTTTCTGCCAGATAGCCATAGCCGAAAACTTCCCCAGAAGTATGCACTACCGTATGGTTTTGGGCTTTGCATTCACTGACTGGGACATCCCATTCACGGGCAGCGGCTTTTTCAAGCATGAGTCTGACTGTGGCCCCCGCCTTTCGAAGCTGCGGATAGAACATTCGAACACTGTAGGAACCATCGGTATTCTGGTCTCCATACTTAACATCATTCACAGCTTGCACGATCTTTACCTGATCCCAATCCGCCTCCATCTCATCGGCCATGATTAATGGCAAACTGGTACGAATCCCGGTACCCATCTCGGACCGGTGGGCTACGAGCGTAACCTCCCCCGTACCACTAATGCTGATGTAAACATTCGGAGTGAAGACGGCATTTGGATCTCCCGTCAAGAATTTTGGTTTTTGTTCGCAAGACAATTGTATGCCCAGCATTAGGCCGCCAGCACCAATGGCACTTTTGCGAAGAAAATCTCTACGGCTGACCTTATATAT
>ENA-UENV01000212-UENV01000212.1-marine-metagenome-genome-assembly--contig:-NODE-212-length-18040-cov-2.817682_pt1 | contig 18040 bp, 13 predicted proteins | sample MGYA00237878_ERZ529328 | MGnify/ENA primary metagenome ERZ529328 (study PRJEB26372, sample SAMN05368348) | marine metagenome | biome: cultured habitat; feature: ocean water; material: water; isolation... | reverse complement strand
TATTAATGCAAGTTGCGATTCGTTCAAAGGAGCCCAAATGCGTCAGATACTTGCGGCAACACACAGCTCTCGGCTGTGTGTTGCCGCAAAATCTTCTTTTTTTGCGCTCATTCATCCGCAACTTGGGGGTATTAAAGAAAAAGCCCTGAGACCATTACTACATCTATCCGGTAGGATAGAAGAGTAAAGGCTTCAGGGCTTTAGCAGTTTAAATATATATCATTTACTATACCAACAAACGAATTGGATCTTCTAGGATCTCTTGGAACGTTTGTAGAAACTGAGCTCCAGTGGCACCGTCTACGACGCGGTGATCACAGCTCAAGGTTACTTTCATCATATTGCCAACAACAATCTGACCGTCTTTCACGATCGGCTTCTGTACGATAGTGCCTACTGCTAGGATACAAGAATCAGGTGGATTGATGATGGCAGTAAATTCTTCTATGCCAAACATACCCAAGTTGGAAATCGTGAAGGTGTTGCCTTGCATCTCCGCTGGCTGCAACTTCTTGTCTTTGGCCTTACCCGCTAGGTGTCTCACCTCGCTGTTGATCTGAGACAAGGTCTTCATATTGGCATAGCGAATGACAGGAACTAGCAATCCGTCAGGAACGGCTACAGCTACCCCAATGTGGATGTCATGATTGGCACGGATGGCATCTCCCAACCAGCTAGAATTAATAGCAGGATGTTCTCTCAGCGCTGCGGCAGCGGCTTTGATTACCAGGTCGTTGAACGATACCTTGGCAGGAGATACCTCTTTCAGGCGCTTACGCAATGCCACCGCCTTGTCCATATTGATGTCTATCGTAAGATAGAAGTGAGGAGCAGTGAATTTACTTTCACCCAATCGACGTGCAATGGTTTTACGCATCTGCGAGATCGGCGTGTCTTCATAATTCGCTTCGCCTCCGCCAAAGGAAAATGGAACTACAGGAGGAGGAGCCGCTTTCTCTTCCTTCGCTGCTGGTGCTGCGGCCGGTGCTGGTGCAGGAGCAGCTGGCGGATTAGCCATGGCAGCTTCTACGTCCTTCTTCACGATGCGTCCTTGGTCACCACTACCTTGGATCGTACTGATATCGATACCAGCCTCCTTGGCCATGCTTTTCGCCAGTGGGCTTGCTTTTAGTCGCTTATCGTCGCTTGCTGGAGCACTAGGCGTAGCCGCAGGCGCAGCTGTTTCCGCTGGTTTAGGGGCTTCTTCGGTAGCAGGTGCTTCTGCTTCTGCTGATCCATTGCTTGATCCAGCTGCCGCAATCGCTGCCTGCCAGTCTTCGCCTTTTTCTCCCACTACAGCAATAACTCCGTCAATAGGCACGGGACCCTCCTTAACGGCTATATGTAGCAAAACACCATCCACGAAACTGTCTAATTCCATGGTGGCTTTATCCGTTTCAACTTCAGCAATCGTTTCGCCAGCCTCTATCACCTCTCCTTCCTCTTTGAGCCAACCTACAATATTACCTTCTTCCATTGTATCACTCATCCTGGGCATGCGTATGACTTCAGCCATTTTTCTATCTCTTTTAAGTTTATAAATGGGTCAAAATGATGTGCGGGGCAAAGTTGCAAATAATTTACGTAAAATTGCTCCTGTCATAATGTAAAAAACACACCAAGTGCCAACGGCTTAAATTCTCCTACCGCTTACACCGCTCAAGTGCTTGCAAGAACAACAAATTTGTACAGCTATTGGTTTTCAATAGGGCTTTTTCTTTACCCTTATCAATGGTCTTAAACTTATTCCTTAATTTGGCAACATGAATTTTTCATCCAAACTGATTGAAGAGGCAGTGAATGCTTTTGCCAGCTTACCAGGCATCGGCAAGAAAACGGCACTCCGGCTAGTCCTGCATTTGGTAGGGCAAGAAGAGGAAATCAGCGAGAATTTCGCCAATGCGCTAGTTAAGATGCGGAAAGGGATTAAGGAGTGTCGGATTTGTCATAATATCTCCGATGATGATATTTGCCAGGTGTGCGCTAACAAGAGCCGAGATCATAGTACAGTTTGTGTGGTGGAAAGTATTCGGGACGTCATGGCAATTGAGGATACGGGCCAGTTCAGAGGTGTTTACCATGTACTGGGAGGAGTAATATCCCCGATTGAAGGGGTAGGCCCCGCCGACCTAAATATCAATTCGCTGGTTCATAGAGTTCAAGCAGGTGAGGTTAAAGAACTGATTATGGCCATTAGCCCCACTATTGAAGGGGATACGACCATATTCTTCATATCTAAACAACTGGCCGATCACGAGGTGAAAGTCAGCACCATTGCTAGGGGAATCTCCTTTGGAGGTGAACTAGAATATGCTGATGAGTTAACGCTCGGACGATCCATCGTTTCTAGAATTCCTTACCGCGTACGCGAGTAACTAAAGAGCTTCCTTCCTCAAATTTCAGGTCGTAGATCTATTCCTGATGAAGTTATCCGTCATTATTGTTAACTACAACGTCAAGTACTTCCTCGAGCAGGCGCTCTTGTCTGTGCGGAGAGCAGGCGCTGGGATCGAGATGGAAACTTGGGTGGTGGATAATAACTCTGTAGATGAGTCGGTGGCGATGGTGAGGGAGAAATTTCCTGAAGTCAAACTCATCGCGAACACGGATAACCCAGGCTTCTCTGTGGCCAATAATCAGGCTATCGCTAAGTGCGAGGGGGAATACATCCTTTTGCTGAACCCGGATACAGTGGTCAATGAGGATACCTTCCAGACCTGTATAGCCTTTATGGACCGACATCCTGATGCCGGAGGCCTAGGGGTTCGAATGATTGATGGGTCCGGCGCTTTTCTTCCTGAGTCTAAGCGTGGCTTTCCTTCTCCTTGGGTGGCTTTCGCCAAAACCTTTGGACTGGCTCGTATTTTTCCCAAAAGTAGATTGTTCAATCAGTACCATCTTGGGTATCTGGATGAACAGGAGACGCATGAGGTGGAAGTGTTGGCGGGGGCTTTTATGTGGTTGCGGAAAAGTGTGATTGATGAGATAGGGGGATTGGATGAAGCTTTCTTTATGTATGGTGAGGATATTGATCTTTCGTATCGAATTGTTCAGGCAGGTTATAAGAACTACTATCTGCCATCTACGACGATCATTCACTATAAGGGAGAAAGTACCAAAAAGGGGAGCTTAAATTACGTCCGGACATTCTACAATGCCATGATCATTTTTGCCCAAAAGCATATGGGGAAGCAGGCAAGTTTGTTCGTGTTGATGTTGCAATTTGCAATCTATTTTCGAGCCTTTCTCACCCTAATTTCCAACTTCTTTAAACGGGCTTATCTACCCCTACTGGATGCTATTGCCATTTATATAGGACTCTACTTCCTACGGAGTTTTTGGGCTTCCTATCATTTCAAGGATCCCAATTATTATGAGGAGGTAGTTCTGTACTTCAATTTTCCTTTATATATCCTGATTTGGCTAGTGACGGTCTATTTCAGTGGTGGATACGATGACCAATTCGGCTTGCGACGGTTGGCACGAGGGCTGCTGGTGGGTACGGTTATCTTAGCAGCGGTGTATGGATTTCTAAGCTTGGAATATCGATCTTCAAGAGCCCTAATCATCTTGGGTACAGCCTGGGCATTGTGTGTGAGTATTTTGCTGCGCTTTATCTTGCACTTCATCCAGTTTGGCAATTTTGACCTAGGTCGAGTTGCCCAGCAGAATCTGGTGATTATCGGTGATAAAGAGGAAAGTGAACGGGTGCAGAAACTGCTCCGACGGGCCGAGGTGAATAAGAACTTTAGACGAAGTGGTACAAATCTATAAGATCGATGAACTGATTTTCTGCTCAAAGGATATTAGTAGCCAAGATATCATGTATTGGATGAATCGTCTTGGCCCCTCCTTAGACTACAAGATCGTACCGGAAGAAAGCATGAGTATCATCGGAAGCAGTTCTAAGAACACAGCAGGGGAGCTGTATACTATTGAAATTCGTTTCCAATTGGCTGAGCCTATGAATCGGCGGAATAAGCGATTTTTAGATATAGTGCTGGCACTTTGGTTATTGATAAGTTTACCTTTACAAATCTTGATTGTTAGAGGCAGGGTAGGGGTGCTGAGCAATGCGTTTCAAGTCCTGATTGGCCAGAAGACCTGGGTATCTTATGTGCCGCAAGACCAGGATCAAGAGAAATTGCCGGCCTTAGTAAAGGGGGTACTGAGTCCCCTAAGCCCGCTCCCGATAAAGGAAGTTAGCTCACGAACGATACAAAGAATCAATCTCCTGTACGCCAAGAATTATCAGTGGCAAACAGATATCGATATCATTTGGAAAGCTTACCGAAAATTGGGCGATTAGTCGGCTACAATAGCAATCTTGTAGTTGTCACTGATGGCTAAGCGCGTAATATTTCTAATATCATAATAACGCAAGTCAGCAATCTCAATCCAGTTCTCATCAATAAAGCGATTGAACTTGAACAGCTTGCTACCTCTCGCCATAATAAAAGTACCGTCTGGTAGGAGTGCAAAGTCTTCGCTACCGGGAAGTGTTTCGATGATCTTCTGCGGTGCGGCTCCTCGCTGGAATAGGTTGAATTCCATGATCAATCCTGTGCTATTATTGGCAGCCTTTTGGATGTAGGCGAGATTCTCATTCGGTAGTTTGGCGAAGCTGCGGCCAGGGTTGGTGGCCAAGGGGGTCACTTCGTCGGATCTGATATCTGCAATTCCCAAATAATTGTTATTGGGCTCCACCATAAATACTGCAATCTGGTAACTGTTCAACCATTGGTAATACCCAATGCCTTGTACGTATTTAAATACAGGCTTACCATTCGTTGTTCGGTCTACCGGAAATTGCCATAATCTCAATATCGTATCTGCCCCGTGCACCTCTTGTCGAACGGCTGAGAAAAAGTAGCTATTCTCCATGGGTTTGGGTGAAAACTCCCCAGCTGGCGTTTCGGTGACCTTGGTTTTGGTCTTTTCTTCCAAGTTTAGGGAATATAGATCTGTTTGATTATTACCCGGTAGTTGTACAGATATGTATAGCTCCACATCATTGAAGAAGTACGGATGGTTGTTATAACCATTCGGGTTGAAAGATGTGAGGTATTGTGGATTGTTAAATTGGAAATTGCTATCGGAAACCTGTTCCAGATCGAACATATAGATGTTCGATTTAGGGTAGGTCTGGGCTTTAAGGGGAAGAGCAAGACCGATTAGACATGCAATAATGAATGTGATTCGAAACATCGTCGTGTTGCTTTTAGGGCTAAATTTAGGAAAATATGTTGGATTTGTTTAGGCTCGTCAATTTTGGCCTTTTTCCGTCATCTGTCCATTATTCTTTTTAACTTGACCCAAAAAAGTAATATATCTTGCTATTAGTAAGGTGTACTTTCCCCAGCTTTTGTCCATTTAAGCATAATGTCCTGCAGGCCTTTTCCGGCCGTCCCGATTCCAGGGATGTTTTTCTGGTAACTAGTCCCCACAGAACAACATTGTCCTTTTCAATTACTTACAATCTATTTTACTTATACATTATTCAATTAATGACTATGAAGCAATCAACGCCTTTTCTATTCTTCTTAGTATTCTCTCTCTTAAGTACAAAAGTTAGCCTTGCCCAAGACAGAATTCAGCTAGAGGAGTTCGCTAGCGGTCTTAGTAGCCCTGTGGATATTGCTAATGCAGGTGACGAACGACTATTTGTGGTGGAAAAACGAGGCTTTGTCCGCATCTTGAGTGCGGATGGTAGCCTACTAGAAAAGCCCTTTTTGGATATTGATAGTTTAGTGGATAGTGGAGCGTCAGAAGAAGGATTGTTAGGTATCGCCTTCCATCCGAACTATGTTGAAAATGGGTATTTCTTCGTCAATTACACAGATAATGATGGGGATACCCAGGTTTCGCGTTTCTCGGTTAGTGCAGATAATCCTGATGTGGCAGATGCTTCTTCTCAAAAGAAGATTATTAACATCATTCAACCTTATGACAACCACAATGGAGGCGATCTTGCCTTTGGTCCGGATGGCTACTTGTACATTGGAACGGGAGATGGAGGCTTAGGAGGTGATCCGGAAAACTCTGGCCAAACCCGCACTTCTTTACTGGGTAAAATGCTTCGTATCGATATTGATACGGATGAACCCTACGCCATACCAGAAGATAATCCCTTTGCTAATACGGACTTCACACTTGATGAGGTCTGGTCATTGGGTTTGCGCAACCCCTGGCGATATAGTTTTGATCGCCTGACGGGGGACCTCTGGATAGGAGACGTTGGTCAGAATGAATGGGAAGAAATAGATCTCCAGTTGGCCAACAGTCCGGGTGGAGAGAATTATGGTTGGCGTTGTTATGAAGGCAATGAAACCTTCAATACCAATGGTTGTGAGGATGCCAGTGGCTTAACCTTTCCGGTGCATGTATATCTCAGCAATTTTTCGGTGGGTTGCTCAGTGACGGGGGGCTACGTTTACCGAGGGAGCGATTTCCCGGATCTATATGGTCACTACGTCTATACAGACTTTTGCTCCGGGCGAATTTGGTCTTTGTATCCTGACGGAGCCGATGGCTGGACGAACACGGAATGGTACAATGGTGCGAATAGCCAGTATAGTACTTTTGGGGAAGACAAGGATGGGGAGCTATACCTCGCTGCTTACAGCTCAGGTCAGATCTTCCGAGTGGTGGATCGTTGCCCTGAATTGACTGTGGAAGGGAATGCTGAATTCGTAAGTTGTACGGGAGCGAATGATGGTGAAATTACCTTAGCTGTGCAAGATCCTTCCGCTGCTTATACGGTCAAGTGGTCAACCGGAGATGAAGGAGATGTCTTACAAGGCCTGGGACCGGGAGAGTACGGCTACACCTTGACCAACGATTGGGGGTGCACTCGCACGGATGTCCTATTCATCATGGAACCCTTCCCCGAAGTAGTGACGATCGAGGCAAATGGCCCCTTGTTGTCTGTAGCTGAAAGCTATGAGTCTTACCAATGGTTGTTATACGGCGATACTATTCCCGGTGCGATAGAGCCAAAGTATACTGCGGTAGCCTCGGGTGATTATACAGTAGTAGTCAGTGATGGCTCTGGTTGTTCATTTGTTTCCCAGGTCCTAACGGTCATGCTTAATAGTACTGCCGATCAATTGAACCTCCCTGGCTTGGTACTTAGTCCTAACCCTACTTCTTCCAGTTTCTGGATTCGGTTCGAAGCTTGGCAAGGAGGGGATTTACAGATTCGCGTGATGGATAAATTAGGTAGAACGCATTTTCGTCAAATGTTGACCGATCCAAACCGACAGAACCTTGAAGTTTCACTGGAAAAACTACCGAGTGGTATCTACTTCGTCAATTTCGAAGCGAATGGCCAACGACTAAGCCGTAAAATATTGAAGGAATAGGAGGGGAAAGCGCAAAAACTTTTCTTAGGGCGCAGTAGAGACCTTTACTGCGCCTTAATTAAACGATAGATTCGTATAATATCACCAGATTTTTGGCACAATCTCAAATAGTAGGTACCCTTAGGTTCTTGACTTAAGTCTAACTTAACTTTCTTGGTATTTATAGTGCTGAGACTGGGCTTGACTTCTCCGGTCTTCTGCGAGATCAGCTTAAATCCTAATTGATTGATGGCATAATTTGTGGAAGTGAGCGTGAAGGTAGCATTGCCGGGATCAACTTCATAACTCAAATCATAGATATGCACGGGTGCCTCTTGAGACACTTCCATCCGTACCTCTTCCGCTACTAGTTTGGGCAAGGGATCCAATACTAGGTCAAATTCATTGTCTCCTGGCTTTAGGTCAAGATTGTTTGCTACCAAACAGGAGGACATTCCTAATAACACCACGAACAGTAACCACCTTTTCATCAAAGTAGAATTTAATTGACGATAAAATTGGCAAAGTGGATTGATGAAAATCTACTTCAGTCTTAGACTAAATCGAAGGCGGTGAAGGAAGAGTATCTTTCCTTCTGTTGAACTACTGAAATATCAGTAGGGAAGGAAAGTAGAAGGGGCGTCTGACTTCACTACCTCTAATAATGGTCCAGGGGCAATTGGATAAATGGCGTAAGGTATGTATTATGTTGTTCATGGGTAACAAACCTACGTTCAAGATTCATAGAGATTCAGCAGATATCCCGCCAGGCAGACGGAGACCATACTACAGTTTACTATTGCTCTTGAAAGGTTTATTTTTTGGGTTGGAGGAATCCTAAATGTGAGACTATGAACGTTGAAAAGTAGGGATCGGGAAAGCATTGTTTAGCTCCTTTTCCCATCAATGCTGTAAATTTAGTAAAAGATTATGATTTTTCAAATTTGTTTTTTCTGATCAACAATTTTTCTTGAGAGGCTTTCATTTCTGTGAAATTCCGTATTTTCATGGACACATCCGTCCACCCGTCCATAGTCCCATAGATATACCAATGGAACTGATTCTGGTTCCTTCACCCATTTTCCCTAAAACTGTTCTTAGAAGACAAATCCTCCTGAAAGGATGACAGTCGTCTATGGACTACAAGTTGGTCTCCTACATTCCTCTTTGATTCGGAATAGGGACCGGCTTTCGATAACCGATTACTATGAGGTCCTTCATGCTATGGGGAGTGTTCTGCCTCCTCATCCTATTTTCTGCTCCTTCTTTCACGCCACCTAATGCTATCACCATTGATTTTGAGCCGATCGGAAGAATTTGCACGCCAGCCAATGAAAGCTGTGATTTAACGATCCAATATAGTTTCGTGGCACAATCTGCTGATACGCTTGGTTGGTCCGTTACGTATCGATTTGTTGGTGCGGAAGGAATTCCTATGATTGATCCCTTTGGTACGCTGGAAGGAGAGTATCCAAATTACGCGGTAAGCGGTACCTATCCCATTGGGGACTATACTTTTCTAGTGGAAGTGAGCAATGCGGCAGGGGAGGAGATGCAGGTAGAATTACCCCTAGAGGTAATTGATTGCTTTGCTCCAAATATGACCTGGGTGGATACCTTATACGTGGCTCGGGAGCCCATTGATCAGGATGTAAATGGTAGACCGGATTATGTGGGTATTCGTTTCCATGCAGCGGACTTTTCATCCACTCCGCCTTTTGAAGGTTGCTTTGGGAATCCACATTTTAGTATCGTTGAACTCGGAGCCCAGCCAAACGAGATAGATTCGGTAACCATGGTCTGTTGGGATAGTTTTCCTGCTCATTTTCAGGTTTGGACCTGGGATGAGGCATACAATCCCAGCGCGCTACAGCCGGATAGCTCAGTTGGGGGGCCAAATTATACCAAGCGTGATGTGGTTGTGATTCCGCAGGGGGGAACCCCTTGTGATAGCTTACCTATCGTTAGTGGTCAGGTACGAACGGAAAATGGGAAGATTTTTTCAGGACTAGGGATCAATGCTGAGGGAGATGTTCAGCTTCACACGACTACCGATGAAGCAGGTGAATATCTGTTGACAGAGTTTGCCCCAGAAGTGACCTATCGCTTCACCGTGGATACGATGATGGCCAATCCAGCTAATGGCGTTTCCATCTTAGATGTCACCCTCTTGGCACGCCACATTCTGAATATTAATCCCATCAGTTCTCCCTATAAGATCATTGCTGGAGATGTGAACAATTCAGGGAGTTTAACCACTTTAGATATTGTCTTGATCCGCTTGATGATCATTGGTGAACTAGAAGCGTTTCCCGGAGGTACGCCCAGTTGGCGCTTTGTACCTAGTGATTATACCTTCCCTCCGGGGACGACACCATTTGACCCACCATTCCGCGAATACCGTTTATTAAACGACCTCAGCGGTTTCAATCAGGTAGATTTTGTCGCTATCAAAATGGGTGACATTAATTGCAGCGCGGTGATGCCCTAGCCAATTGTTGCTAAGGCTATATTTGGATTAGCAATTATTTACAAACAAACACTTGTTCGTATGAAAATTCTATTCAGGAAGCTGATTTTTTGAAAAAATTGCAAAAGGTTCTTGCTTGCTGATGAATTAATCTTTAGGTTTGTGCTCAGATATTTGAATTATGAAGACGAATTCCATTCAACCTTATTTTTACTTTTTTAGCTTTTACTTTTATGGACAACCATAAAGGGGCTACTGATTTTAGGTTGAATGTGTCACGATAAAATGTAGAGTCCCGCAAAACGGGACTTTTTTTTTGGGCTGAATTATAGAAAAGAATGAACCCTAGCCAAACCACCACCAAGTTTTACTTTTTTTATTTCTTTTTCTTTTATGAATGATCATAAGGGACTCTTAGCGTTTTTCAACTGATAGTAAACACAAAAGAAGTCCCGTCCAAGGGACTTTTTTATTTGTAAAGACAAAAATACCTTAGTCATGACACACGCATTGCCAAGCACAGAATCTGATGAGATCTCGCAACGTACCTTGCGGGTAGGTATCCAAGGATATGCGGGAGCTTTCCACGAGATTGCTGCTCGCTTATGTTTTAAAGAGATTGATCTAGATATCGTACCCGCACATACTTTTCCAGAATTGGTGCAAGCCATTGAATCAGGAGACTTTATGGATCTGGGACTAATGGCAATCGAAAACACTTTGGCAGGTAGTTTGATGTCGAATTATCACCTATTAAAAGACTCTAAGTTGAAGATCGTAGGAGAAACCTACTTGCGCATTAAGCAGAACTTGTTGGTATTGCCTGGGCGAAAAATTGAAGACTTGCAAGAAGTACACTCACATCCGATAGCTATTGCCCAGTGCCGTAAATATTTTCGAAACTATCCCCACATCCGATTAATTGAAACAGTGGATACTGCGCTTAGTGCAAAGCGAGTTAGAGAAGAGAAACTTGAGCACGTTGGAGCAATTGCAAGTACGCTGGCCGCGGAGTTATATGAATTAGAGGTCCTAGCTGCCGGAATTGAAACCAACAAGAAAAATCATACCCGCTTTTTGGTGTTACGAAAGGAAGAAGAAGTGAAGAACTTAGATGGAGCTAATAAAGCTTCACTATGTTTTTCTACTGGACACGAGCCTGGAAGCCTCTACAAAGTACTGGCAGTGTTAGCAGCCTACAATGTAAACCTGACTAAGATCCAGTCTGCGCCAATCATCGGCAAACCATGGGAATATATGTTTTTCGTGGATTTTGTGGCAGAAGGGCAGATCAGTATAAGTCAAGCCATCGAAGCTATCCGACCGCTGACCCATGAGCTAGACTTGATGGGCGTATATCAACAGGGAGAACATCACGAATATTAATTCCTTTCCTGGAACACTTTCAAAGAAATTGAATAAACAGAAAAGAGATGTCTTCAGATACGATAATAAAAGCAGCGTCGCGGATGGGGGAAGTAAAAGAATACTACTTCTCTCGAAAGTTGCGGGAAATTGCCCAGATGAGAGCCGAAGGGAAGGAAATCCTGAACCTAGGAATCGGTAGTCCAGATCTCCCCCCTTCCGCCGGAGTGATTGAAGAACTACAAGAACATAGTGGTAAATCTACTAGCCATGGCTACCAAGGCTATACCGGAATCCCAGAATTGAGAAAAGCTTTTGCTGATTGGTATCAAGAGTGGTTTGACGTGACCTTGGATCCTAACGGTGAGATTTTACCACTCATCGGGTCTAAGGAAGGAATCATGCATATTTCGATGACCTATTTAGAGCCAGGTGATGAAGTACTTGTGCCCAACCCAGGTTATCCGGCTTACCGAGCTGTGGCTAACCTCACGGGGGCTACCATTCGAGAATACAAGCTGGAAGAGTCTTTAGGTTGGACCCCGGACCTTGATGCTTTGTCTGCCATGAATTTGGACAAGGTGAAGATCATGTGGGTGAACTATCCCAATATGCCAACCGGGGCACAGGCTCAAATAGAATTCTATGAACGATTAGTTCGTTTTGCCAAAGAGCATCAGATCCTGGTTTGCAATGATAATCCATATGGCTTCATCCTTAACGATAAGCCAGTCAGCATCCTAAGTATTCCTGGAGCCAAAGAAGTAGCACTGGAACTGAACTCCTTGTCGAAATCGCATAATATGGCAGGTTGGCGGGTCGGTATGTTAGGAGGAGCAGCAGACTACTTGAGCACGATTTTGCGCTTCAAGAGCAATATGGATTCGGGAATGTTTCGTCCATTGCAGCTAGCGGCTGTCAAAGCTTTGCAGCAACCCGCATCCTGGTACCAGTCTGTGAATTCGATTTATCTAGATAGAAGGAATCGAGTATATGAATTGCTGGATCTTTTGGGCTGCGTATACGACCGAAATCAGGTAGGTATGTTTGTCTGGGCAAAGATTCCAGCAGCCTATGCATCGGGTTTTGAATTATCAGATGCTATACTTTACAATGCACATGTTTTTATTACACCCGGGGGGATTTTTGGAAGCCAAGGAGATCAATATATCCGCGTTTCGCTTTGTAGTGAGACCGCTGTTTTCGAGGATGCCATCCGTAAGATTGAAAATGCGAACTTATGACGATTGCTATTGTCGGAATTGGGCTCATAGGTGGGTCCCTAGCCATTACGCTGAAAGAGAACGGTTTTGCTACCAAGGTACTAGGTGTTGATATTCGCCCTGACAATATAGACAAGGCCATACGAAGAAGATTAATTGATGAGGAGCGAGGGCTTGCAGAAGCCGTCGATGAATCAGATATAGTTGTTTTGGCGACTCCTGTAGATGCGATGCTCAATTTGTTGCCGGATATGCTAGATCGTGTTGATAAACAAGTGATTATTGATGTTGGGTCCACAAAGGCGCAATTGTTAGACAAGGTGAGAAACCATCCGAAGCGAGGCCGGTACGTAGCTACACACCCGATGGCTGGTACGGAATACAGTGGACCAGAAGCTGCCATCCCGAACTTGTTTGATGAGAAATGTACCGTTTTGGTAGATATAGATGATAGTGATGCAGATGCAGTAGAATTAACCCGGCGTATGTTTGATTCTATTCCCATGCGGCAAGTGAATTTAGATCGTCATTCACACGATATCCATACTGCCTATGTATCCCATATTTCACACATTAGTTCCTTTGCCTTGGCATTGACTGTATTGGAGAAGGAACAAGATGAGGACCGAATATTTGAGTTGGCAAGTGGTGGTTTTAGTTCCACCGTCCGATTGGCGAAGAGTTCGCCTGATATGTGGATCCCGATATTCCGGCAGAATAGAGATAATGTGCTAGATGTCTTGGATGAGCATATCAATCAATTGGCTCGATTTCGGAGCCTGTTGATCAAAAAGGATTTTGACACTTTTTATAAATTAATAGAAGAATCTAATCAAATACGTAAAATCTTGAGTAGCGACTAGCCTCGATTTTTCGAAACTCGGAAAATGGAGCTTGAAGAACTACTAATCCTAAATTTTTTATCATGGAAATGAACATTAAACCAATTCTAGGGCAAGCTAAGAAAACGCCGATCGTGATCGCAGGCCCTTGTAGTGCGGAAACAGAAGAGCAGGTATTGGCTACAGCTCATGGCTTGAAAGATGCTGGCATTGATCTATTCAGAGCGGGTATCTGGAAGCCCAGAACCAGACCGGGATCCTTTGAAGGAGTAGGTACTGAAGGTCTTAGCTGGCTGAAGAAGGTAAAGGAGGAAACGGGGATGAAAGTTACCACTGAGGTAGCCAACACCCAGCACGTTTTCCAAGCCTTGAAGTATGGCGTGGATGTGGTTTGGCTAGGCGCTAGAACAACGGTAAACCCGTTTTCTGTTCAGGAAGTTGCTGATGCCTTGAAAGGGGTGAAGATTCCTGTGATGATCAAAAACCCAATCAATCCTGATTTCAAATTGTGGGTGGGTGCGATTGAAAGAATCTACAAGGCGGGTATCGAGAATATCGCCGTGATTCACCGTGGCTTTTCCTACCACGGGCAAACGAAGTACAGAAACGTACCACGTTGGCAAATTCCTATTGATCTAAAGCGTCAATTTCCAAACCTGGAGATCATTTGTGACAATAGCCATATTTGTGGCCGCAGAGATACTTTATTTGATGTAGCTCAGAAGGCGATGGATTTAGACTTCGATGGCATCATGACTGAAGTACACCCAACACCTGATGATGCTTGGAGTGATGCTAAACAACAGATCACCCCTACTCAATTCGTCGACCTAAAGGATAGACTTAAGCAGAGAGAGGCCTCTACCGATGATATTGAATTCTGGGAGCACATGGACCACTTGCGTCATGAGATCGATGAGATCGACGAGGAGATCATGAACATGATGGTGAAGAGAATGCAATTGTCAGATAGCATTGGCCAGTATAAAAAACGCAATAACATTGCCGTTCTTCAACCAGATCGCTGGAATGAAATCCTGGAGCGTGCCGTTGCTCAGGGACAGGCTAAAGACTTGAGTCCACAATTCGTTGAAGCGCTTCTTAAAGCTGTTCACCAGGAGTCTATCAATCGTCAGGTGGCTATTTTAGAAGATAAAAAGGCACAAGCCTAATACAGCTGAACTGGTAAGCCTTGGGTTGCTAGCCCGTAGGCTGAATTAGATAAAAGATTTAGGAATTGGACAGGAACAGAGTGTTCTCATCAGCTACTGATGGTTTCTCTCTGTTCCTCGCCTGATCCTACCGAAATTTGCTATTTTTGCCCCATCACAAAATAGCAAATATGGACTATCAAAACCTTCAACTTACCTCTTCTGATGGGATCTTAATTCTTACGATAAGTCGTGAAAAGGCCCTCAATGCCTTGAATGGTCAAACCATGCAGGAACTGCAGCACTTCTTCGGTACACATCTGCCGGCACAGGCAGGAGTGAAAGGAGTGGTGGTTACAGGTGCCGGAGCCAAGGCATTTGTAGCTGGCGCAGATATTAAGGAGTTTCTTGCCTTGGATGAGGATAAGGGGGCTGAGATGGGACAGCGAGGACATGATGTCTTTTTCTTGATAGAACGGGCCGGTGTTCCAGTAGTGGCAGCGGTCAATGGATTTGCTTTGGGAGGCGGGTGTGAGTTAGCCATGGCTTGTCACATGCGCATCGCCGGAGAGAATGCTCGTTTTGGGCAGCCGGAGGTCAACCTAGGTATCATTCCCGGATATGGTGGCACGCAACGCTTATTACAGTATATCGGTAAAAGTAAGGCCATCGAATTGATGATGACCGCCGACATGATTAACGCAGAAGAGGCCTACCGTTTAGGCTTGGTGAATTATGTAGTGCCTGCTGGAGAAGAGGTGAACAAGGCAGTGGAATTGATCCAGAAGATTGCTAAGAAAGGCCCCATTGCTATCAGCAAGATAATCGAAACGGTAAATGCCTTTTATCAATATAATGAAGATGGTTTTGCTAGAGAGGTAAAAGCTTTTGGTGAGACGACCGGAACGGAGGATTTCAAGGAAGGAGCAGCAGCTTTTATTGAAAAACGGAAAGCTAATTTTAAGGGGGAGTAATTTAACATATATTTTGTCGACTATATTAGAATAAAGTCTACTTTTGGGCACGGATACCTATCCGTGCTCTAAGACGCGTTCTTGATCATTATGGCAGATGTGAAAAAAGGGAAAGCTTGCCATAAAAAATCATTTATTTGTTATCAAGTCTATTTGAGCGAATAGCCTACACATGTGGGGCTAGATGCCATGCCTTGCCGTTTTAGAAGCATTTGGTTGATTTTATCATTTAAAAACGTGGTCTATATGAAATTCAACTATGCTTTACTACTGCTTTACTCATTTTTGAGTGCCAACCTGCTAGCTCAAGCGCCAACTTTAGTTACCGATCTTAATCAGGGAGAAGGAGATGGTCTTACGCGATTCGATTCTAAGGGCTTTCCCCTAGGGGAACGGCTGCTTATTTCAGCTTCAGATGGCTCTACAGGAAAAGAATTATATGTGATAGATGATTCAGGAATTACGTTATTGAAGGACATCAATGAAGGGGAAGGAGATTCTAATCCTAGGGATTTTACATTGTACAACAATAAGGTTTATTTCATTGCTGGTGATGTCGACAATGGAGTAGAGGTATGGTCAACGGACGGGACGCCTGAAGGGACAATGCTAGCAATAGATGTAGTATCGGGCTCCGGAAGTAGCTACCCATCACAATTGTGGGTGTCCAGTTCAAATCAACTGTTCTTCTCCGCCAATGACTTTTTGTATGTTTCAGATGGCACTACAGAAGGGACTAGCAGAATTTCGAACCTTGGGGAGGTTTCTTTGCATGATAGTGATGTTTACGCTAGTTCTAGGGCGTCATTATATCGTGAAGGGTTGGCCTTTTTTGACGAGTTTGGAAGTACATTCCGGATCTGGGCATATCAGGCTGATACCCTGAAGAAACTTTATGAATTACAGGGGTTTTCGACTGATATTTATGGGCTGCACGAAGTAGAAAAGGGCCTTGTTTTTACACGTGACGCCTGTTGTGGGTCCGAAGCTGATTTGAATGGATTGTATCTCTATGATCAGGCTTTAGATTCTACTTATCGTGTGGTAGATGGGGATGGAAGCCCATATGAACCGAACCGAGTTTGGTCATTTGTAGAAGGTAAAATAGCTTTTTTAGATCGGGGAAATGGCTACTTCATAAGTGATGGAACTACAGAAGGTACCATCAAAACCAGTGATAATACGCCCTTTTCTATCACCCAGGGCAGTGCTATTCAAAATATTACAGTCAACGGTAAAATGATACATTGGGAGGATAAGGATGGGTTTGACGAAACACTGGTTATTACAAATGGTACGGTGCAAGGCTCAAAAGAATTAGTGAGATTAGATGAGCTCTTTACTTCAGAGTTTGTAGCTAAAGATCAATACGTTTTCTGGACAAATGGGATCTCTAATGGATTTTCACCTTCGATTTGGATGGCTGATATTGAATCGGAAGAAGCGGAGAAAATTCACACCTTTACAGAAGACCCCGGAGCAATCAGTTCTGTCCTACCCGTTGGGGTAATAGGTAATCAGCTTTACCTTGCTGCTGATTTGGATAATCAGGTAGGAAGAGAGCTTTATAGTTTCACTCTGGATTTCATCTCAAATGCAACTGATATATCGGAATATATTGGCGCGAATTACAGATTGACTCATACTTCGGGAGAAAGATGGATGGAAGTGAATACAGATGCGACCTTTGAAATGGTTGTAGTAAAACTGTTCGACAGTAGTGGTAGGATCATTCACCAATCTAGAAGGGAAACTGGAATCCGTTTTGAAGTCGCTGTAAAGCGGGAAGGAGTTTACATCCTGAATGTAGAAGGAGAACAAGGAGTCCAGGTATTTAAAGTATATATGAAATAGTTGTAAGAATTGGAGAACTACAAAGCCGCCTCTGGATCACTCCAGAAGCGGCTTCGTAGTTTAGGTATCGTATGAACTTAGAACTTCATCGTAGCTCCTATTGTCAATACTGAGATACCATATCCGATTTCGGCAAAGGCACCGATATTTTCATTGATGTCATAGCGGCCGCCGATATAGGCGGATAGGCTTAGTCCACTTGCCGCAAAGCTGGCATCGTTTAGGTAAGGGTTAGTAGAATCCCACTTGGCGGAAGCTACAGCGTAACCGAGCATCAAGCCGCCGTAAGTATCCATTTTATCCCAAACATTGAAGTGATAAGAGCCTCTAGCACCGATGATAACAAAAGAGTACTTTACTACATCAAAATCATCAAGGAAACCGAAGCGGTCTTTGGTAGAAGTATAACCGAGGTAACCACCAACGCTGATGTTGTCAGTCACGCCTACCTCAGCACTTACGCTTACTGGAGGTACCACTCCACGGTGAGAACCGTAGAAGGTTCTGATTAGGCCGATTCCGGCGTTCACATCCCACTGTCCTTTGGAGAAGTTAGGATTTCCTGATGTAATAGTTTGTGCGTTTGTTTGGCTTGTAGCTAAAAGACTAGCGGCGAAAAGGATTAAGAAACAAAGCTTTTTCATGATCATTTGAGTTTTGGGGGGGAGTAGGCTCTTGGTTTTAGTTGATTTTGCCTCTCCCTTGAGGTGAATAATTTTTGTTGTTTTGTTGATACAAATGTAGGCGAGGATTGGCCGCAGCGCAATCGGATTGACGTGAGGTGGGAAAAGGGGGGAGTGAGGTGAGGGATTTGCAGA
>ENA-UENV01000209-UENV01000209.1-marine-metagenome-genome-assembly--contig:-NODE-209-length-18138-cov-2.884231_pt1 | contig 18138 bp, 17 predicted proteins | sample MGYA00237878_ERZ529328 | MGnify/ENA primary metagenome ERZ529328 (study PRJEB26372, sample SAMN05368348) | marine metagenome | biome: cultured habitat; feature: ocean water; material: water; isolation... | reverse complement strand
GATGACTCCGTTCCTCTTGCTTAAGCGCTAAAGACTCATGTCCCTTCTTAGTTTGGTATAATACTTTTTATTCTCAGTTGAAAACCGTTTTTGTTCTCCTTCTATAGTATACAAAACATCAATTTGTAACAAAATTGAATCCCCCAACTGAAACTCCAATTCTTCTTGATCAGGAATTTTCACCAAAATAGATCTATACTCTTCTGGAGCTACAGTAATCGGATAATCTATCTCTTCTTCTCTTGAAACTCCTTCGAGCATTTCACATTCTACTATTTCCTCGGTTTCATCGTATTTCAAGATTTTAGATTGTATTGAATCGATCTGTATGGTCTTTTTATGAATAGACTTCAAACTGACACGCGAATTCAATCCTAGATATGCTTGGCCAGTACTAAAGATCGCGTCGAGAGATAACTCTAGTTCATCATCATGTATCCGTTCTGAATGAGTAGTCAGCCTACCGTCATTATGCGAAAATCTAAATGCGATTGTTTCCTGGCTGTTACAAGCCAGTATAATCGTGGATACAATTAGAAGTTTGACGAGTATATTTCTGGTGACCATACTTATTGTTTAATACCGCATGCTGGTGGTAATGTCGTTACATAGCCCCCCTCCAAGATGGAGCCATACTCTTCAACTCGATCCGCTCAAATCCTAATTTATAGTCTTCAAAGGCTGCTGCAAGCAGTTCTATCTGTCAAGAGTGGATCTAAAATTGTCCATCTCCTGAAATATACCTTCAAGGCTTCTTTGATATTCCGGAACCACTTGATGCAATTCTCTTATACTTTCCTTTTCTATTTCATTAATGAGCTTCAAAAAGCGCTTAAACTTTCTGAAGCTTTTTTTCCTAGAGATCAAAGAATCCAAGTAGAGTCTGATATGTTGATAGATATATAGGAAACGACCATTAAGATTTCTGTATTTATAGTGAGATTCTTTCTTCCCAAGATTTCCAGCCAATACAGATAAGTGCAACTTCATTTCCAAGGAAGTTAGGTAATAGGAAATTATGATGCTCAGAAATGCTTGATTGGATTTCGATTTCCGCTCGTCAGCTGAAGTTTCTTTAAGTTGTTTCATCCATTTTTCCAACCGACCTCTTGGCAAGAAATAATTCTCTACGGTAGCATCAAGAAAATATTCTAACCTTGCTGTATTACGCATCGAAAGGGTCCAATCTAATCGGTTCACTAGGTTGCTTAGGTCATTCCGTATATACCGATAGATTTTTCTTATGATTTCTTTATGTTCCCAAGCTAATTCCTTATGTGTTAAATAGACCCGGCTATCGCCATCCTCAATTTCAAGTAATGTCGATATTAATACCTTCTGAATTCTTCTAATAGTCCTTTTGTCTTCTTGGGCGAACAATCTTCTCTTCCGGAACTTATGAAAAACGTTCTTAAGAATGACTAATTCTTCTTGAATCAATTCTGAAGAGGCCTGTTCTGAGATCAGCCTTATTGCTTTGAATATTTCTTGATCATTGATGGCTTCAAGAATTGATCCTAGGTTTTTCAGTTTTGTTTGTTCCATAAATGCACTACGATATCACCAATAATTGTTCTTGACTTTTCCTCAATACGTATCCCCTACTGTAAATAGATGCAGCCTTCTAATCAAAGGGGGGGCAGGACCGTCATATACTTTGCTGCGTATGGTATTATTTTTATTCTCCATTTTCATAGTGATAATGTTCCATTGATGCTGTTGTGAATCCGCCAACAAATATTGGGTCATTTTTCTTTTCCTCAAGTTTTTCAGGTTTCATATTGATTAAGCCTTTCTCCTTTGCCCAATCAAAAACACCTTGATTTATCGGATACTTGGTCAACACTCCCGTTAAACTATTTTCTTTAATCCACTTTTCAGCTGCTTCTAAATTATCGAATACGCCTCCTGAAAACTGACTATTTACTCCCTTAAATACCCAAATTGAATTCTCCATTTCATCTTTTTAAATTAGCTGCAGTTTTACCCATAATAGCTTATTTCCCTGCTGCCATCCATTACCAACGATCCCTCTTTAAGCAAGTATCTTCTAAGCCAATTCTGTTTCTTATCATAATCATATTGGTATTCGAATACCTTGGTGCTTTCTATCGCCTCGGGTATATCATTTGAATAGCTATACACCATATCTCCATGTTTATTATACTTGTACTTGCTATAGATTACTACGGCTCCCTGTCCATCCAATAACTCATCATATATCTTGTATCCTCTATCATTATATATGAAATAATACTGCCGGTATAGTGCAGGGCTCGTGCCAAGTTGGTACTGGCTTTCCATTGTTTCCAGGGTCTTATCATTGTATGCTATCAGGGTCTTTCGACCTAACTTACTCCCAACATAAGCATCTATCTCTACGACCCGATTTTGATCCTCATAGTGTAATACTTCTCGGTCAATTTCCGCTATATCCATGAGTTCTGGCTCAAAGAATTCTTGTCCTCGTTCCAGATCTGCTTCTTGCTCTGAATAGTGGACTTCCCTTAGGTTTCCATATGCATCATACTGATAGCTCTCTACGACCTTTGCGCCATCTGCAAATATTTCAATCCTTTCTGTTTTAAAGTTCTTACCATTGTACCGATAAATTCTACGATGGATTTTTTGCTTACATCTACTGGGAGTGATTTCTTTTTCTTCTATTACATTTCCTATTTCATTGAATTCCATGATGTGCTTCCAATCATACTCTCCCTCTACAAATTTATTGTTGTTATACTTTTTTGTAGTTATACATTTAACCTGGCCTGACAGTCCATATTTCTCCAGGTCGTTCTGATGTTTTTGGAATCTAAATACGCCAAATTCGTTTCTTACTCTCATGATTTTAACTCCTTACAGCCGAGTCCCTGTCTATAGCCGGCAGCCTGAACTCCCACACTTTGCAGGACTCTGGTCTCAAATTTCTCCTCTTAATTTTGAGAAGTACTTTGTCATTTCTTTTCTCATAAAATCCACATGATCTTCATTCTGTCGGATTCCCGTACCGTATGCTTCCGGAGGCTGTTTGACTTCCTCCCCTCCTTTGTGAGCGAATTCTAAATAATTACCTTCTCCCTGCGGTAGATCTTCCTTACATGCAGTTGAACATAAATTGACCAGTAAGGGAATGGGATCGGTGGCCACATTTAATGTAATCCAGAACTGATTTGCCTGATCATATGTGATTGCCTGTTTACATATGCCACATTTCAATGAATCGTTTGAGTATTTCAACTTATTCTCCTTCAGGGATGGAAATGGTTTACGATTCTTATAGTTCCCCAAGAGTGCTCTTGTACTAATTCTACTTGCTTTTAATCGTCTACAACTTGTTATTTCATAGGGAAACCATGTCAAGTCATAGGATGTGTAGGGATCGAAAAGCTCGAGTGATTCCATTTCTCCAATTTCAGGTGGAATCATTTTCAGTTTACTACCATAGAGCCACATCCTTTTGACTTTCTTCAGTTTTCTGATCGTTTTGGGTAGAACAACTATTTCTCTGAAGTTTTCAGCCCCTATTCCTCGCCTTGGATCAAAATCTTCGATTTCTTCATCTGCGACTTTTTCTATGTATTCTAGTAGTTGTCCCCATGCTTTGCTTTCCCTATCCTGATATCCTGAATAATCAATCTCTTTCATTTCTATTATCGTTAGTATTTCTGTTATGCAAACCTGCTAAGCTTGATAGATTACAGATACCGTACTATTAAGGATATCTCAATCTTAACATAAGCAATACATTAGATTTTCTTTTTGAGTTCAGTTATAGCTAGAACTTTTCCCTATCTCACTCATTTTATTGAGCTATTGGCAGATGGTTTGGGGAGGTGAGGTGTTGCCCCATCCCGGTTTTCCAAGATTGGCAGCAGTTCTGTATCATAAATACAAATGCTGTACTTGAAGGCTAGCACTGTGGCCGATTACGAATCATGCAAGTGTGCCACTGTGCTAAACGATGTTTTCATTTCAATTCTTCCCGTAGAATCTCATCAATTTCTTCTGACTTATTTAGGATCATCAGATGTCCCCCGTCTTTAATTAACCTTCCGACATTTTTATATCTCCATGGCAATATTCTATCTGAATCTCCATGAATCTGAATTAATCTGGCTGTATTATCTATCCGTTTCCAGCTTAATATGCTCTTTAAAGCCCACTTCAGAAACCTTGTGTCGGTATCTTTCAATATTCTCTTCAACAGTTCTTGATCTTCCCGTTTATCCACTCCAAAAAAACATTCTGTCATTCGGTTGGATCTTGTCAATAATCTACTTGGGACTATATCGATCAATCTACTCAATCCGGTTAATCGATATATTTTCGGTATTTCGCCCGAATTTCTGCTACTCGATATCAATATCGCTTTCTTAACCTTTATCAATTCACTTATTTCTGACACGATCATTCCTCCAAATGAAACCCCTATCAGGATAATTTCTTCATCTTGATCTATTTGATCAATAAATAAGCTTGCATAAGTTTTCAGATCATAGTTTCCCGGATATATCCAGTCCATGAATCTATGAGGAAACTCTTCTAATATCTTCAGATTCTTAAATACTCTTTTGTCTGCGCCTAGGCCACTGAAAAGATAAATCATCGAGGTTTTCTAATTCTAATCTGGTTATAATCTATATCGAATAATAGTCTTTGGAGGAGGCGTACCACCGTTTATTCGTTTTCCGATATGCTTAATTGTGAGCTGTAACCCACCTCTCTTTGTAAATTATTCTGTAAGCTTCTCCTATGCAGCAACCGGTTTTATGGCGGCTTCTAGAAATTTGCGCCTACGTTTCATCCTTCAAGGGTGCCTTACAGCCTAGCGCAGCAGTAAAACATCCCCCTTCAGCAGCTGCTTTTCCTCACAGTACTCCGTTTGGATCTTAGCAAACCAAACATATACTCCTATCTCTGCCAATTGCTGCTTAAACCGTCCATCCCAACAAGCTAGAGGATCGGAAGTTGTAAAAACGGGAGTTCCCCAGCGATTATAAATGGAAAACTCAAAGTCTACGATGGATTGATTCTTATCCCAAAAGAAACTAAAGCAGTCATTAATACCATCTTGATTGGGACTAAACACATTAGGGGCAAAGGTTGACCTTTGCACACTAGTATCATTGACCTTTACAAGCACCATTGAGTCACATCCTGCTGCAGCTGTATAACTAAATAATGAGGTTTGCCCCGGAGGAATCAGAACTGCATCATATACTATTCCCCTCCCCAAACAGTCTTCTAAAACAAGGGTATCACTACTGAAAGGCAACTGCTCTACGGTTACATGGATCAAAGAATCACAGCCATTGCTCGCTTCGTAGAAAAAGGTCCGACGATCACCTGCTTCCAAGGGTATATTATCAAAAACGACCTGTTCTTCTGGACAAATACTATAAATGATCTCCGTAGAGGAACTACTGGAGACGTTAATGCTATTGCTAACTTCATCACAAACAGCACCGACTCCAACCGACAAGGATACTGCGCCATTACTAATATCTTCTGGACCTAGCTCATAGGTAGCGGTGGCAGAAGAACTTGAACTAAATTGACCATCACCGGTGGTTTGCCAAAGCCAATCGGTAGCTGTTCCAGCTATCAGATTGGCAGTCACTTCCACTGTATTGTTGCCGCAGTCCACTACTTGAGACAAGAGGATTTCCGGGTTGGTGGATATGGAAGTATTAACTGAATTCGCGGAAATTGAAGTTTGTCCCGAACCCTCCAGATCTGGGAGATCGCTGAGTACAGCCAAATTATTGAGGGTGCCATTATTTGGCCAATCGCCTGGGTTGGCATTTATTGAGAAGCTAGCGACGGTATTCGCGGCTACTTCATTGATAACAAAAGAGGCAGTATTACCAGACAAACCGGTTTCTTCAATAGTCACACCCAGCTGATTATAGGGTTGAAACATCCAGCTAGCAGGGTTGGTCAAAACACTGGTAAAGGTGATGCCTTGTAAAGGAAAATTGGTTTGATTATCAATGGTAAAAGTGTAAACCAAAACCGCATCCTCGCAAGTCTCATCTAGATTAACGCTTTGTGAAAAATTTATTTCTGTTGAAGGACAATTGATCGTTCCATCAATCAACACATCATCTGCACTGCTGCTGGTGCCATCAAAATCCATGTAGGTCTGATTAGCAGGACCGGATAATTCTACGTCATTATCACTGTAGTTCCCTGGAGGAGCCGAAGACGCCTCATAGGTATAGTAAATTAAAGCGCAACACCCGGCGGGTATATCCATGGTATCGGCCATCCCAGTAGAGGCACAATTATTTTCATCTACAATCGTATTAATGAGTTCAAAGCCATCACCTACCAAATGTGTTACCGCTACACCCGTTGCATCAACAGCAGAAACGTTGCAAACATTTACCGTATAAGTCACTAAATTATTGCAAACTGGAACTGGGGTATCAGTCGACAAAAAGGCTTGTATAATGGCTTCGCTAGCTACACATATAGTTGTGTCACTAATGTTATTAGCGTATACAGACTCACTGATCGCTGTCACAGGAAAGTTAACCACCCCAGCCTGACTTTGGTCATCATTTAAGACCACATAAATATGTGTAAGGGAATTGACCGGTAGAATTATCGTATAGATCTCTGTGGTTCCCGCTGATATAGCACAAGGTATTTGCCAAGTCAATATTGGGGTTGCACCCAGAAGGGAAGGATTGTTATGATAAAAAGTGATCGGTGTTCCTGCGGGCAAGGACAACTGCTCCAAAGCACTGACTTGAATGGTGATTTCCACTGAACCTGGAAATTGGCAAAGAGATTCCTGCTCTACATCTATGATCTCCAAGAGTCCATCTCTATTGAAAAATGTGCTAGCTGCACTTCCTGGATTTATGGGGCACAAGTATAAAAGAGCAATATTTTCGGCTATGGCCTGGTCTAAGGCTGCATAGGAGACCGTTCCTGGCGCTAGTAGCTCAGAGGAAGCAACATCCTGTAGAATGCTGCGAACAAAGGGATCCGTAAAGGCATTGTCAAAAGCAATGGTAACAATTTTGTACCCCTCTGCCTTATAATCGTTAGCCAAACTAACCAGTGCGGGGCTAATTTGCCAACTGTTGGCATCAGTTGCTAATACAAGGACCCGGTCAGCCTCAGGTCGAGCTACTGAAGCCAGGTAATTTCTCCCCTCCATGAGTGCGCCTAGGGGGTCAGTCTCCCCTGAAAAAGTCCGGCTAGCAGCGCTATACTGCTGAATTTCTGATAGGTCCCCAGTCATAGGAGTTTGAACAATTTGTTCCCTTTCACCCGACCATTCCAATATGGCAGCTCGGGAATCATCCGGTCCAGCGCCTATGTTAATGGCACTTAAAAAATCAATAAAAAAGGTCCTCGATTCACTATATTCCTGGGCATCGACCGAGCTAGAGACATCATTAAGAATGACTATATCTAACGGCTCATTGCAGGGAATAATAGGAACGGTCTCATCTAATAGGTTAATGGTAATGGTATGTTGTCCACCCCTACTGTCAGCAACCGTGACTTCATACGATCCTGGGCTTAAATCAGGAATACTAATCGTAGTGTTGAGCAGATCAGTTATACTGCCACTGACTCCCCCCGACCAGAAAACGGTGTAGGGAGCTGCCCCACCTTCTACCTGAAGGTCAATGCTTCCATTATTTAATCCATTAGAGCTATTAATCGTTGTAACACTAATTATTTCAAATACTGAACCCGGAATATTTACTAGACTTATGTCTGTAACAAGATAGGTGGCTCCTCCCCCATCTACAATGGTCAAGTCGTAAACACCCTCCGAAAGCTCTTCTATCAAAAAGAGGAAATCAGCGGAGCTACCCGTGATAACTTGACCACTGGTTTGTTCTACTAATTGATACGTAAAAGGCGCTGGAGTGTCCAGGAGCTGTACTTGAATACTACCATTAGCAGCACCTACACAAGGATGATTAGTTGCTACCAGTACGTTCTGGCAGACTTCCACTACCTCTTCGATGGAGCTGCAGGCTGAAGGGTTATTTGCGATTAGCTTAGCCCCACCAATGGCGTTTTCAGTTGACAATAGCGGTTTTATGGCACAACAATCAACTAGGGATTCATTGTCTGTGATCTTGCACTCTCCCGCTACAAGCTCAACATTGGTAAAGCCGTCTAGATGAAAAAGAGAAGCATTATTGGTGATATGCCAATTCCCGCCAATCGAAATTAAACCCGAAAAGGGACTAGTATCTGTAAACCCTAAGTTCCCAATGAGGGTGAAATCACCACCAATAGTTGTTAGCTGTGCCAGGCCCACTAAGGAGAATAGTTGGGCATTGAATTCAATCCTAAGGCTATTTCCAATTTGATCCAGTGCTGTAAATGCATTTACAGCGGTAAGTTTCGGTTGCTGCCAGATATTTAAGTCTCCTCCTAAGTTTTCCAGGTTTTCTAAACCATTGATAAATAGCAATTCAGGATTGGAAACGTTGGTTATATTTCCACCCACTGATTGTAGGTTGATAAAACCACTAACATAGGTAGAGATAGGGTTATTATTAAAGATTATATCCCCGGTAATGGAGGTTAAATTCTCAAAACCTTCAATGTACAATAACTTTGCATTGCCCTGAACGTCAAGATCTCCACCTATCCTTACAAGGCTACTGAATTGGCTAATATCCTCCAACAAAGCATTACCTACTACTACTAGATTCCCACCAATTTCTTCCAAATTCGACAGCGGAGATAAATCAACAATAGGATCCGAAAGCCCGCCACTTCGGATCAACAAATCACCAGTAATAAGCTGAACATTAGGATCAAAGTTATTGACCGATTCTTGGGATTCCAGGATTATGGTCTGCGCTGATAACTGCGCACCTAGTAGGGTTAATATGAGAGCGTACTTAAAAGCTATCCGCGCCTTCCAGTCAGGTAGAGATAGTTTTGAGGTATACTCGAGTATCCAGGAAATGCTATGCAACTTGCATCTCATGATGAGTTTCATCTAGTCTCTTAATTTCACACCTGAATATATAGCTATAATAAGGAGAATGGGAGGGTTTGAATCCATTATCAACCTCTTTCGTAACTCTCCTGTCCAAATTTAGATCGTTTTAGAAGTTCTCAAAACCAATTCTTCTCTAATGACTGCTTCAAGATCGATGGTAAGGGTAGATATAACATTCTACTGAAACGCTGTCGCAGGAGGCCTAGATTTTTTTGGACAGCCATCTCTATCGCAATCTGATCAATGAGATTTCTGTAAGATCAGTCACTTATTCACCGTAACTCCACCTTGTCTGTAGATCAACCTATTATCCAAATATTGGCTGTATTTGCACCATCTATTTTTTCGCTAGCAATCCTTCCTTCTAGCATATTGAACGAAGAAAAAAGCAAATTCAGACACATAGTTTAGACACTAGCTAAAGGCAAGTTTTCAGGAATTGGATTCATCATCTAGAGACCTTTTTTGAATCTCTTTTAGTTCTAGGTTGTCTAACTCATCTAGAAGGTCTTTTTCTTTCATGAGCTGTTCCTTCAATTCTCTTTTTCTCTTCAATTTTTCGATTTCTTGTTCTAATTCATCTTCTTCCCAATGGGGGTTAATTCCAAGCGCACCCAAGTTTTCTGTACCAAAAACTTTAAAATAATGAATGGCGATGCCGATGCCCCAACTCAAACCCACAATTATGACAGGAAATATGTCGCCGTTATTGTCATACTGCATGATTACATACAGTAGCCCAATTACAAATGCATAAGCCAAAAAATGATAAAAGAATCCTTTTTTCGCTTTTACTCTGGTGTGGGCTTCATTATAAATATCTTCGTCTTTCATGGTAAAAATATTTATGCAATCTTCTGGTTTCTATACTAGTTGAATATATCCTTTGACCTGATACAAACCTCATCAGTCATGTATAAGGCACCCTCTAAAGTAGTTGATTTCATGAGATCATCAAGGCGTTGAGTAGACTTTATGAAGTTATTGGTCCTTCTTTCTAGTTTTTACCGAGAGGAGGATATGAACTCCACTTGAAACGAATGTGGATATGTTAGCTAGGTGATGTATCATTTCCGTCGAAGCTCATACAGTTTCTCTAAAGTTTTGATGTATTGTCCAAGGTCTTAATCGCTAGGCATCTCCATTTTCTCAATCTCTTCAAAGATTGCCTCTTCATAATTCACTAGATCATAAGTCATCAGTTCTATCGAACTAAATGCATCGATAACTTTGGATGAAGAGTTTATATTAATCATCCTCTTGAGGATTGAGTTTCCAAATTCCAGATACTCTTCTTGATAACTATAAATCCTTGACACATCTCGAATAAACCCGATATCATATTCTTTCACTATGCCACTGATCTTAGCTGCTTCAAAGGCGGTACTTTCTAAGTTGGCCAGTTGGACTCCCTTCCACCCCTCTATTTCACTGTGTTTAAATATTTTATTGCCGACATAGATCTTGAAGAAATCTTCCTGATCCAAGTTTTCGGCAATACTGTCAATTGCTATCCTTATCAATTTATGATACTTTATGGTATTCCCCAGTCTCTCCTTATTCCCTCTTAATTCTTCAACTATAAAGTTTATGGATTTTTCCTTTTCTCTTTTAATTCTCTTTTCACTCTGTATTTCACTGGCATAAACGCCAAAAAAGACGCCAAAAACTACAATTAATAGTTCTACCAAGTACTTCAATATTCTTCTAGTATTATGCTTCATCTAGTCCAATTTTCAATAGTCTTATACAGCAGTCAGCTATATGCCAGCAACTTCGAGGCAAGCCTAGGCATGGAGTGGGTTTGCCGGGTGCTAGCCTCGCTCGCATGACCGAATTGTCATTGTCAGACATATTATGTTTCTTTGGTAATCTTTCGTTCAATCTGTTTGGCTTCTTGCTCTAAAAATCCATTTGGATAACCCACTGTAAGACATTCGTTTAAGTATTGTTGCAAAAAGTTTTCAACGCCACCCAGCCGCTCATACTGCATGGTATGGGCAAGTTCATGAACAACCAATCGCCTTTTATCTGCATGATCCCTATGAAGATATATTCCATATCGAAAGGATGTACCAATTGTATTCGGTGTTGCTAAGCGCGCTATGGTTGCTGCAATCTTTAAATCACCGGTGAGCGGAATTGGAGCTTGATCTCCTTTCCATAATCTAACCTTCTGTATGTCTTTTACTCCGATCAAATAAGCATCTATTTGCTGATCCTCAGTCAAAGGAAATCCATGGGTTAGAATATAATCCTCTTGCTGCTTTACCCAATCGACTGCAAGTGGAAAAAGGTTTTCAAAGTCTATTTCTGATATCATTATTCAAGCGTCTTCAAATCACAAATCTTCAATGGGCACCAGGTTTCGGCAATGGGGCGTAGAGTTCGAATGTCTGGCAAGATTTCGATAGTCAATGCGATATGACAGCTTTTCCTTTCAGAAATAATTGCTCGTGATTAGTTTCTTTTACTTGAATGCCTCGTATCAATTCGCATTATTGAGTAATACCAAATCCCCAAGAAATACTTGTAATCTTCCATTCGCCCTTTACCTTATGGAGGGTCATCAATTTATATTCAGGTTTTTCCATCTTAAATTGATGAAGGCGTAGTCTGGCTAGTGCCACCTTATCATAGATTTCAATACTCAATAGCTCCTCCTTATAATTTGGATCTGCATTATCCGAATCCAACTGAAAAACACTCTCTTTATATTCGCCATCTCTATTGACATACCTGTAGGCCCCATTTTCATGCATCGAAAGTTTCTTATGCTTTATGCTCCCGGTATGATCACCAATGTAAAAATTTTCAATTGTGTTCAGGATAGCCTTACGGTCAGAGAAGTCTGCTTCCAGCTTTATTTGTTCCAAACGTTCCGTTGTCTCTTGTGCAGATAAAGCATAGGTAGCTGCAAAGAAAGACAAGAATAGCATCAAGTATTTAAGCGTTTTTCTGATGGTCATATCTTCCCATTTTTTTATTTTTAAAACAGTAGGACGCTGTGTAGCAGAACTTTACCTTTTGGCTGGTATCAAAGCTGCATAGGAATGCTTCTTTTCTGTTCTGTATCTGCGGTCATCTAGCAATATGTGTATGGAACGTGCTGCGCTTTTCAATTCTTTATATCAACTTTCTTAACTTCTCCATTTGGCATAATGATCATATACTCCTTCTCCGGCTTAGTCTGCTTGATTTCCGGCTGCTTTATTTTGACTCGTAATTCATATATCACTTGAATAACCGGCTCAACTACTAGTGGATTTATTACATAGTCAAATTCCTTATTAATTATCGGCTGGTAGTACAAGGTATTCCTTTTCTGAGATTGATTAACACGTGAAGACTCTCCTTCATTTAAGGAGGAACTGGAATACGCTTGATAGGATTTATAGCTCTCTACGGGGTAGATGATTCTAAACCCTTCCACTAACTCTTTTTCTAAGGAGTCCAATTTTATGGACAACAATTCTTCATATCTATTCAGCTTTTCCTTTACAATCCTATCTGCCTGATCCATCAACTTCTTTTTCTCCTCCTCTATGTTCTTTGATATGTAATCTACTCGTATTAAATCGTATATCTCATCCTCAGAACAAATCCGAACCAATTCGGTCAATTGGCTCGGATCTTCATATTTTACATGTAAATTCTTCTGTAGCTCAAATCCGACTGGAATCTCATTATAGCTTTTCTTGCTAAAGATTTTCTTCTCTTTTTCGTATTCATACTGTGGCGTAAAAGATATCATATCTACTATAACCTCCACTTGTTTCATTTTCTCAATAGCTGTCGATACTTGCTTAATTCTAGCTTCCAATAATTGGTGAGTTTGGTCTATCGTCCTTCCCTTTTGATTGATGTTGAACATGGCTACATAGTAATCTGCTTGTACGTTATTTAACCCTTTGACAGATATTATCAGATCACCGTTTGAGTTGAAGTTTACATTGATATGGCTTTCCTGTAATTGTACTCGACTATTATAGTTTACATTTCCTGATACTTGACAGATAGCATAATTTACAATCAAAGACAGGAATAAGGTATAATGTACTCTCATAAGCTCCTTTATTTCAAATCTTGAATTCCGGTCAATCTTCTATGTCCTACAATTATAGCTAAGGGGTTGAGTAAGTGACCTACCACCCTTTTTCTGTCTTTCAATATCGGTATCTATTCTTCAAAATTCAACTCTTTCTCAATTCGGAGCTTTCTTGGCGAGTCGCGGTTTAGTTCCAGCAATCTCTTACGTCATTGATCACCTCTTGACCCCAAAGTATTCTAAAATGCCCTTTTCATATTCAGTCTAGATCCTTTACTTATTTAACGGGTCTGCTTGCCTATAACATTCCTTAATCTGATTATTAGTCATTAGATATATCTGCGCAAAGGCTGACTTGCGGTCAGAGTATCCTGCTATCTGTTCTTTATTCTCCTTTATCCATTCTATTGCCACATCAACAATCCTTTTGTTGGCTTTGATATGCCCATAATCGCCAACAATACTGGTTACCATTCCCGGCAACTCTAATTTAGGCTCTGGCGCAAAGATAATTTGCGATAGTTTTCCTCGAAACTCCCTTATTTCATTGCTCCACGCTTCAAATTGTTCTGGCATATATTTTTGGTCAATGCTGTGCCTACCTTCATGGGCAAGCATGGAGGCTTCAGTCCTAAATTGCTCATATTTCGAGAGGAAGGCTAATTTCAAATCCTTTCCTGCTAATCCTGTTGAGGCAAGATCACGATAAAGATCATTTATAGCATCGAATCTCATTTTTGCCGCTAAGCCCTTTGCCATCTCTAATTGATTTTCCGTCGAACTACTCAAGAACGCCTGGATTACTTTTTCAGCCTTATGCCGTTGAACAGAATCCGTAACCGTTTTCCAAGCCTTGATGGGGCCACTCAAATATACCTCTCTTACTCGGATTATTTCTTGATCTGTTGCCCATCCGCCGATCGCTTTATGTTCCCAAAACCAGCTTGAAAAACCATTTGAAACCATCATGTCTATTTGCGTATAGGTAAATTCGGGCTCGTAACCATATTGTTTCACTCTTGCTTTTTCCTGATTGACGATATGGCCAAGTGCCAAAACATAGCCACTGTAGTTGCCCGTGCCGCCTGTGAATCCTCTGGCACCAAAATGTTCTTCTGTCGCCTTTAAAAAATCATCTTCGTTATATTCAAGCTGCTTCGTAAACGAGAGCTTGTCCCAGAGTTCTTTTCTCTTATTGCTTAACCCTGTGATATAGCTTGCTTCATCTTCTTGCTCAAGGGCAATCAAGCGATAGTATTCATTGGTCTCTTTTTCAACTTGCTCTAGATATTGGGCGTAAGTAATGGCATCTCTGGTTGTTGCATGATAGCCCGACTCATTGTTATTCCTCTTGACATAAACGGGTATAAATTCGTAAAATCTCGATGAGGCAAGCGCATCAATTAGCAATTCTTGATTAGAAACAGATAGCCTATTGCCACTCCAGCCTTTACAAACCTGATGTAGTTTCATAGCTGAGTCTTGTAAATAGAGACTAACCTGCTGAATATCCTGAATTTGAAAGTAAGATTGCCAAGCCTTCATTACCTGATCACCATCCTTTCTCAATAGCGCTATACCCAATAAAAGTTTAGATGGTACGGGTAAACCTGCATCCGCTTCTAAAACCTTAGCAAGTAGCTTGGAAGTTTTCATTAATAGGATTGTATCGATCGCCTTACCCCTAGCTATTTGGTCTACTGAAGAGGCATAGATTCCTTTCGCATATTCAGTATTGGCCTTATTAACTTCATTTTCTGATTGCGCAAATGCTCTAGCTTTTAATGCGGCAAGTAAGGCCTCATCTGAATGCTGGGCTTCTCTCTCAATCCTGATAAGGAGCATCCAGGTTTCGTATGGTTCTATGCCCAGTGAATCAGCCTTAAGCAATCTTGCTTTTGCTAAAGCATAGTTTTGATAATATTTCCAGTCCTGGTGTGCCAGTCTTCTTAATGCTTTACACTTTTGTGCAGGCTGAATCGTATCAACGGTTAAGATTGACTCCAATATGGAATGTGACGCTTTTAAGTTGAAATGGTCATAAGCTGCATCTGAAGATGCGATGGTATGCTCTTGTCCCTTCGCAATATAGCAGATTGAAAACAAGAGCATGAGAAGAAGTAATCGCCTCATCTTGGTTGGATTATGTTGAATGTCCCCTGAATAGATAGTTGACAAACTTAGACCGGATCTACAAGGTAAAATTGTATCAGATTAACTATTTGAAGAGCGTGCTAAATGGATGAGGTGTAATCTTAAGGTAAGCTTTAATACTTTTCTTTATTTCGTGGTGCAAAACCCGGTCCCACTTGCCTAACCGAGGTATAAATAGATCATTCTGCTTTCACAAGTCTGCTCTGTCTACACGCTGTCATGTGTTGTACTTAGTTTTTATCTTCTACTCTTTTAAGCACTATTTTGTCAGGTTCTCTTGAACCATAATTGAAAATTCCTCTTCTTTTGGAAAGAACCATTGTTTTCCGATTAAGCTTTTCAATTTCGTACTCTATTGCAAGGCCTTCACTAATACTTAAAATCATCTTTTGATTATCAGAAAGTCTTACCCAATGTGTCTTACAAGAATTATTCTCAACAATGTATTTGTAATTAATGGGATCGATTGCACATAGGGTGGCATTAGAAAAACCAATTTTGAACCCTATAAAATCTTCTCCCTCAAATTGGTATGCTTCAACATCTGAAGTACTTTGAATTTCTAAAATATCTCTAATTCCACATTGATTCAGTTTTGAAGCATTCACTCTTTTCCCGTTGATAACTACATTTTTGTATTCCCAATTTCCATTAATTATATCATCTGATTTCATGTTTGATTGACCCACCATATCGTGTGATACGTTTCCAATCACCATCAGTATCGTAAAAAGATATTTTATCATCGTAATTCCAAAATTGAGCACAGCGGTCGGTGCCAACTGAGTACGTGCCAACCGGCATGTAGGTAGGTATAAACTGGCATACATTATTGGCAATAGTTTCCTATTCTATCACCCTTATTTAGCAAGTACAAACTGCCATGAGATACCATATTTGTCTTCGCACCATCCGAACTTCTCCCCAAAACCATAATCTCCTTCCCCTTTATAGTTGTCCAGCGGGACCATTATCTGTCCCCCGTTTGAGGAAAGCTCTTCGAAAATTGTTTGTATAAATTCATCAGAATTATCAATGATGAGAAATGATACAGCAGGCGTAAAGGACCAATTGTGGTTATAACTACTTTCAGAAACCATATACTCGGTTCCGTTTAAGGTAAATACACCATATTTAATGAGTTCAGGTGTGCCTCCAGCTTCTCCTTCTGAATACTTTACTATACTCTTAATTTCTGAATTTGGAAATATGGATGTATAGAATTTTATTGCTTCCTCAGCCTTTCCGCATTGATCCCCTACGAAAGTTAAAAATGTTGTTGCGTTCATATTTTTACTTTTTTTCCTCCCTTAATATTTTTTCCATTTTACGCCCTCTTGCCAATTCATCAATCAGCTTTTCCATTTGTCTACATTGTTTATACAATTCAAATTGATCCTCTATTTCTTCAATTCGATAACCACAAACGACTCCTTTAATCAAATGAGCGTTTGGGTTTATTTTAGCCCTTTGGAAAAATGTTCCAAAAGTCACTTTTTCATCGATAAGGGCTTGTACTTGATCTTCATCAAAACCTGTAAACCATTCTAGAACCTGATGGAATTCTTCTTTCGTTCTACCATTTTTCTCCAATCTATTCAGGTATAGTGGATAAATGGATGCAAATATCATATTAGCAACCTTTTCATTTTTTTCTGCTGTAACTTTCATATATAGTAATTTTTTATTGTAGGGTTTTTAATTACTGCTAAGGATTTGTGTATGTGGGTTGGCGGGCTTTTGCCCGACTTGAACACCATACACTTTGTTAGAGTTCTTTTGTCAGTTGGTTATGTATTCAAAGTCTTCTTTCTTGGTTAAATATTCAAGTGACAAAACCCAAGTTATCTTCATCGCGAAAATTATTTTTTGCATTATTGGCATATAGTCCAACTGAAACCTTGCAAAGTACATGTAAGCTCCAAAATAAAATGTCGACAAGAAAGCTATTGACATCACCTTCATCGATGTTAATTTTGATTTGCTTACCATTACGGTGATATAGAAAAATATCAGAAGTGTCAGTATGCTTGACAAAGTCACCATAAGGTCATGCATGGAAGGGACAACAGTTATAAATCCTAGTATTGTTGCTAAAATCCCAAAATATTTAATCACAAGTGAGGCACTTCTTATCTTGATTCTATATGAAAAATTCACAAAAAACAAGCCAAAACTTGCAGTGAGGAATAACACGCCTAAAATTGCCAAAGGTCTTGCTGTATTTGCTTCTCCGTTAACTGCCAAAGGTCTGAGTAAATTGCTTATATAATTATTCGCCCAATCATAGCCTTCTGAATTTACATTTTCGTAGGTTCCTCCTGGATAATACATTGTTGATATTACCAGTAGAAGAGTTCCAATGATTACACCAAACAGGACGGAGTATTTTTGTATCATTCAATTTTCATTTTACAGATCCACTTTGGGTAGACCTTTATACATTGTGCTTAATGTACCCCAACCGTCTGTCGAGGTGACGTACTGTCGTTTAGTTGATTTCCAATATCGTTTGTTATTCGCCGTAAATCAACTCCGTTTACATTCTTAATCCTTTTTCCATTCGGCAGCATGGTCGCAGATGCTATCTTGGCGGTTGTCTCGCCTTACTTTTAGATTGTGGGTTTGACTTAAAAGATTTCAGTTACTCACATGTTTTGATAGGAGTCAAAATATATACTAAGGGACCATGTATGCGAAAAGCGCCCCTTCCCCATTATTCAATACCGGCATCTATACTCCGAATTTCCACATCAATCTATCTAAGATCAACTATACTGCTGTTTGACCACAGACTCAAGCTTGGCAGTTATTTGTTATCTGAAGATTGTGACAGCAACAGGAATCATCTCAATTTTTTCATTCAAAAGGAAAATGGTAGGTCTAGGATTGACTCTACAGTTAGAACCGCAATTAACATGAGTCATCCCGAATTTTG
>ENA-UENV01000199-UENV01000199.1-marine-metagenome-genome-assembly--contig:-NODE-199-length-18572-cov-2.882032_pt1 | contig 18572 bp, 12 predicted proteins | sample MGYA00237878_ERZ529328 | MGnify/ENA primary metagenome ERZ529328 (study PRJEB26372, sample SAMN05368348) | marine metagenome | biome: cultured habitat; feature: ocean water; material: water; isolation... | reverse complement strand
CAAATGGAACCCCTCTGATGTGGGACTGGGAAGTGCAACCCGAAGGGTTGAAGTTCCAAGGCCAAAGCCCTGATCTCTTTACGACGATTGCTGGAGAAGTAGGCGTACTGCTAACTGTGACGGCGGCCAATGGCTGTGTGAGTGAGATTGAAAAAACTATTGTCTCTAATGCAATTCAAGTACCCAATTATGCGGATACCCTCCAAATATGTCAGGGTGAATCTATTCGGATAGGCAGCTTTATAGCTCAAGATTATCAGTTTGAATGGACTCCGGAAGGTAGTCTTGATAATCCTAATCTTTCTAATCCACAAGCAAACCCAGACAGTTCTACACTTTACCAGGTACTGATTTCGAGCCAAGATCAATGCTTTTACCAAGATAGCATACTGGTAGAAGTGGATAAGATAGAGCTTGCATTCCCGTCCGATACGACAACTTGTGAACAGCTGCTAACCCTCTCCATAGAATCGGATTCGGAATTGAGGTATCAGTGGTCAGAAAGCCCTGATTTTTCAGAGATTCTTGGTACAGGTGCGGACGTTGAGGTGGAACCGATGGGGACTACTCGATATTATTTCAAGGTAGAAAATGAATTCGGATGCCAGTTGGAAGATTCTATATTGATTTTTGGCAATGGGGTTGATATAGAAGCCGTTGATTTGGAAGTAAGCTGTTTAGGAGATACGATTGAGGTGCAATTTTTGAATGAGGATCCAAATGATCAACTGCTAGTTGAATGGTTGAGTAATCCTAGTATTTTAGGAACTAATGAGCTGATGGCTACGGTATTGGCAGACCGTGGGGGAGTCAATACATTTGCTGTTAACGTGGAAAACCAGTTTGGATGCCAAGCCCAAGATTCTATCCAAATTCGAACTGTAGATACGGGGGAGGATGTAAATTTCTTCTCGATTACGACTTGTAGTGACTATAATGTTCAGTTCATTTCGGAGAGCCCGAACGCAGTTTTCTACCGTTGGGATTTTGGAGATCCATCGACACCCAATGAGACAGCGTTTGGAGTTCCAGTGACCCATCAATATGATACCGCCGGAACATACCAGGTTACGATATTTGTGGAAGGCAATGATGCCTGTTTAGACACTTTTACGAATGAAGTTATACTGGAAGATCCAAAGATAAATCCTGATTTCGAGTGGCAGATTGAGTCCTGCGGAGATAGTACTACTATACGATTTGAAAACACCTCCACCAACTTTCAAAGCAGTGTGCTAGGCTGGACATGGCGCTTGGATGATACCGTCATAATGGGAATGGAGGTGATAGAGTTGACCTTCGATATGGCCGAACTCATCCAGACGACTTTAGTTCTGGAGTCTTCTGATGGTTGCCTAGATAGCTTAACTCAAGAAATCTCGGTTCCAATAATTGAAGCCTTGCTACAAGACTCCTTGTCGATTTGCTTCGGAGATACTGTGGGTTTAAATCCACTTGGAAATCCCGATCTTCAATACAGTTGGATGCCTTCTCAAGATCTAGATAATCCATTGATATTTAGCCCCTTGGCGTCGCCAACTAACTCTACGATCTATTCGGTCTCTGTCAACACGACTGATTCTCTTTGTCAACTGCAGCAGGAAGTTTTTGTCGAGGTAAGTGATCCCATTGAATTCCAGCTTTCTCCGGATCAAACCTTGTGCGAGGAGAGCTTTGAACTAATGGTAGACGCTGAAGCCAATTTACAAGTGAATTGGGCAAGCGATCCCCAATTCCAGAATATTCTGGGCTCAGGAGCCAATATTACAGTTGAACCGGCTGGAGTACAGACCTATTATCTTCGTTTGGTTGATGAGCAGGGCTGTGAAGTACAAGACGAAGTAACCTTAGATGGTCAAGCCATCAGGGTTTCCTTGGGAGGAGAAGAGACGATTTGTATAGGGGATACTGCAGAACTTTTTGTAGATGTCTTAGGCCAAGAGGATTTGTTAATCAACTGGAGTCCTGCAGAGGGTATAATAGGTGCTACAAATACGACTTCTATTTTAGTGAATCCCCTGGAGGAAAGTACATATAATCTTAGCGTTAGCAATGCCGCGGGTTGCCGTCTTGATACTTCAGTGACAGTGAACATATTCAATTTTGTCCCCCCTTTAGAGATTACTGCTGATCGGGATACAGTTCGAGATGGAGAGAGTGCGCAGTTGATGGCTACTGAAAACGGAGGCTATGTTTATTCTTGGCAACCTGATCCAAGCTTGGATGCAGTAGATATTTCTGACCCAATCGCAATGCCCACAGAAACTACCACATATCGCCTAAATATCAGGGATCAGAATGGTTGCCTCAATGAGGCATTTATCACGATTGTAGTTTTTAACCCGGCTTGTCTACCTCCTTTCATTTATGTACCCAATGCCTTTACACCAAATGGTGACGGTCGTAATGACGAATTCAAGGTCTACGGTGACCCGATAGATGAATTGGAGCTGATCATTTATGACCGTTGGGGGGAGAAAGTCTTTGAATCGAGCCAGAAAGAAGATGGTTGGGATGGCACCTTTCGCGGGAAGACTTTAGCACCCGATGTTTATGCCTATTACGTAAGAGTACTTTGCTTTAACGGAGAAGAATTTATTACTAAGGGAAATGTAACTTTAATCCGTTAACTGTCCTCTATTGTGCTTAAAATGATAAATTTCTACTATCTCAAAATACAGATCGCTACCTGCCGTTCTATCTTAATAGAGCACCTTAACATTTTGGCATCCCATGAAAGGTATAGGCACTTTTGGTACACTACTCCTTCTACTCTTTTGCGTCAACTCAGCTTTTAGTCAACAAATTGGATTAAGTGGCGGAGCAAGCGTTGACCCTATTACGAGCCTAAGACTGGCTGCATTTTACGAACGCAATTTCAAGCCTTGGCTGAGTATGCAGTCAGAAATCTCCTACTTGCAGAAGGGGCATCCCAGTTTGGTGGATCGATTATTTGAGGAACCGCCAGGATTAGGTTACGGAGCTATTGATGTCTTTTCCACTTCTCTTCTTGCCAAGTTTAGACTACAATTTTCAGATTTATCAATATATCTTCTGGTTGGACCTTCGGTAAGCAGGTTTGGTGGGGCAATTGCCGTTTTTGAGGGAGATGATGAAATCTATCAACGAGTACGAGTGCCACTTGCTTCCTACGAAGTGAAGTCTTGGGATTGGGGAGGTACGATCGGATTGGGCTTTGAAAAGAGAATTCGAAAAAAGCAAAAGATATTCGTAGATGTCCGATATTATCAAGGCCTACTAAACCTCAATAAAAACCAAGAAAATGTGTTTTACCTGGAATCACTTTACTTTGACTTTGGAATGATGATTCCTCTTTCAACCCGCAATAAAAAGAAAAGCCAAACCCGCTAAGAGGTTTGACTTTTACATTCAATTCAGAAAAAATAAGTTCTTCTGAGATCATCTCGATTCGGCGACGACCTCTAATTATCTTTTGGGAGGTAACTTAATAGTCTCCTTCTCCTTTAGCTCAAGGGCATTATTCCTTTCCTTCATAGCCTCTCCAATTTGCTGTGATGCCGTAAATGAGGTAACCATTTGCGATAACATATCACTACCTGAAGATGGGCTATTAGGTAAGAGAATAAGATTACTGTTGGCATTTTCACCCATGGACTGCAATGTGTCATAGTGCTGAGTAACAACGATCAGGGCTGATGCCTCCTGAGAGTTAATCCCCACTTTATTCAACACTTCTACGGACTCTTCAAGGCCTTTAGCGATTTCTCTACGCTGATCGGCAATACCTTGACCTTGCAAACGCTTACTCTCAGCCTCCGCTTTTGCTTTGGCCACAATTCGAATACGATCAGCTTCTGCTTCATATTCTGCTGCAAGCTTTTCACGCTCCGCGGCATTAATACGGTTCATGGAGATCTTCACTTCCTGATCCGGGTCGATATCTGTCACGAGTGCCTTAACAATACCATAGCCATATTCATTCATTGCCTCCTCTAGCTCACGACGAATGGCAACGGCGATGTCATCTTTACGTTCAAAAACATCATCCAGTTTCAACTTGGGAACTTCAGCTCTTACTGTGTCAAATACGTATGAGGTAATCTGCTCATATGGATTTTCTAATTTGTAAAAAGCGTCATATACTGCATCTCCTAGTACTTTGAACTGTACAGATACCTTCAGCTTTACAAATACATTGTCTTTTGTTTTTGTTTCTACCAATACGTCCAACTGATTGATCTTCAGACTCAATTTACCAGCAACCCGATCAATAAATGGGACTTTAAACTGTAATCCTGGGTTTTTAATACTGTGAAATTTACCTAATCTCTCGAGAATGGCTACCGTCTGTTGTTTAACGGTAAAAATACCTGACATGAGTATGAGCGCGAGTACAATAAAAGGAATGATCATTCCTGGTTCCATAATTTATATTTTGGGTTGATCAATAACGTTTTTCAATTAACAAATTAGTAAACCGAACTAAATCTGCGAAGTTTTTACGATAAAACTTAGTTTTTATCAGAAATAATGCGCTTTCAGTATATCGTTTTTGTAATTGGTGCTTTCCTCTGTTAGTAGACACCCTCTCTGCTTGTACTTGCCGGTGACCTCCATACACATCCCTCTGAATATTCTCTTTGTAACATTTTCTTAAAATTATTTAGGAGTTTTTAACCATAAGGCAAATCTATTTAACGATTCATTAGTGACAAATGGACAGTAATTCGATGAAATTGTCCCCATAAGACAAACCGACCACTATAACCCATTTAAAGAAAAGCGTATGAGACAGTTACCTAATTTCAGCAACAAACAGACCTTCATTTTGATGCTTTGTGCTTTAATCTTAGGAGCTTGTGCTTCCCCCATGAAGATGGTTGAAACAGGGAACTATGATGAAGCTATAGAAGTAGCGGTGAAGCGACTGGCCGGGAAGAAGAACAAAAAGGTAAAGTATGTGCAGGCGTTGGAAGAAGCCTTTGCCAAAATCACTACACGTGATATGAACATGGCCGATAACTTGAAACGTGAAGGGCAACCTGAGAATTGGGAGAAGGTAAACTCGATCTATAAAAGGATTAAGAATCGCCAAGATAAGATCATGCCGTTGATAGATAAGGATGGCATCAAAGCTAATTTCCGTTTTGTAAAAGTAGAAGGTTTGGAAAGAGAGTCACGGGAAAATGCGGCAAAGTTCCTGTATGCAGACGCAAGAAAACATTTAACTCAGGCCCAAGAAGGTGATAAGTTAGCGGCCCGCAGAGCTTATGGTCAATTGGAGAAGATTGGAAGATACTATAGAACCTATAAAGACAAAGGTCAATTGATGAACCTAGCACATGAGTTGGGTACTTCTTATGTCCTTTTTGAAATGACTAATAATGCCCCAGTAGTGTTGCCGATCGGTTTCGAAAGAGAGATTACCAGAATGCAGGTGAACGATCTTAATAGCCAGTGGAAGGAATATCATGTTAGACAGCAGTCCGGTGTGGAATATGATTACAAAGTGGTGATGAATATCACGAATATCAATATAAGCCCTGGTGTGGTACGACAATATGTCGATGATCGAGAGATTGAGGATGGCTTTGACTATGTGTTGGATGAAAATGGAAATGTAATGAAAGACACTTCTGGTAACGACATCAAGGTGCCTCGAAGAGTGATTATCAAGGCGGAGGTCCTAGAAACCTATCAGAATAAAGCGGCTAACGTAATAGGGCGATTAGAGTATATCGATTTGCAGAGAAACCAAATAATAGATACCGATCAGGTGGCGGTGGAAGCGATATTTGAGAACTATGCTGCTACCTTTAGAGGGGATGAGCGAGCACTTAGTGATGAATCAAGACAAAGGATAGGCAATCGACCATTACCATTTCCAGAAAACGCAGATTTACTATTCACTGCAGCAGAACAGATGAAGCCCGTAATCAAAAGGAAAATTTCTAGAACTCGAATCATCATCTAACTAGTTTCAGAAAAAGAAATTGCCGAAAGGCTTGAAGAAGCATAAACAACAGGAATAACAGGATTTGAAGCCATCGCAGTAATTTGCGATGGCTTTTTGACTTTGGGCAGAGTTGCTATATTGTTGTCTTTCAATTACATTTGTTCCTTGCCCTAGTGAATGTACACTAAAGGTAAAAGAAAAAAGCCCGAAAGAAGATCACTCTAAGGCACGTCCATGCCTTGACTCTTCCGGGCAAAAGACCTCTCAAAAGCATTTGCAGTTTATAAGTTGAAAACGCTCCAAGTAGAAGGCAAATGCCTGAGCGGTCGGAATACCAAACTTGTTCTGTGACGTCTTTTATTTGAAACTTTTGATGAGGTATAAGCGCGTTTGGACTGATAAATAGGTATTGCTAAACCAAGCTGCAGTCCATCATTTAGCTTTGCTAAGTTACGTAATTATTGTCAAATCAGAAATGTATTTCTGAATTATTTTTCCTAAAATCCTGATTGTAATACCATATGACTGTTGGCCAACGGATTAAGCACTTTAGAGAAGGGAAAAAACTTTCAGTGACTGACTTTGCTCAATTGGTGAAGGTCTCCGAAAGAAATGTATACAATTACGAGGCAGACAAGACCTCTCCTCATACTTCCTTTTGGGAATCTTTGTTTACCGTTTTTGAGGAACTGAATCCCAAATGGATGTTGACGGGGAAAGGAAGCCTTACTTTGGATGGGAATGGGGGAGAGGTTAGGGAATCTGTAACTAGCTATTTGAAGCGAGAAGAATTGACGGATCTCCTGCGTTTAATAGAACGAGTTAAAGAACTAACCGAAAAGGTAGCACATCTAGAAAAGGAAATAGACGACTTGAAGAAAGAATAAAATGGCCAGCTTATTCTGTTACTCGACTAATGTATCGTTGAACCCCTAAATAGTCATCGTCCTCGACTCCATCACTGTCCCAATCAACAATAGAAGAAAACTTCAACAAGCCATTTGGTTGTTGACTAATGGTGTATTGGTAGGTCACATTTGGCTCAATCATCATGAGCGTATCATTGAAGACGTTCCACATACCTCGATCTTCACTTACTACATCTCCCTTGGCATTGAAATATGCCCTTCGGTACTTGTTGTCTAGCTCATAATAGGTCTTGACAGGCTTAACAAAGTATACCTTATCCCATTCCTCTTCCTTGATCTCAAGTACGTAAGTTGAATCGGTGTTATCAAAACTATTGACTTGCACTTTCAGAGAAACCATTTCCCAAGTTCCAGGTAAGGTTTTGGCTAAGTCTAGTGTTTCAACTTCTGCTTCCTGATTTTTAGGTTCAGATTGGCAGCTAGAAACAATTAGTACCATAAGTAGAAAGAATCCAATTTGCTTAATCATACGACCGTTTTCTATTCGCCGCAAAATAATCAAAATTGTCTAAATGGAACCACCGGTTAACCAACGCATGATGAATACTAAAGCTATACTGACGACCAAACCAAAGAATACCTTAGCTAAGTCCATTCCGAGCATTTTCCATGTCTTGCCGACAACCTTCTTCTCCAGTCGATAACGAACGGCAATTTCTCGTCCAGCCAACAGGCCGAGGAAGACCCAGGTAGTACTCATAGGTACGTTGTTCAACTCTTTGAAATACAATAGCACCAAGCCATAGATGAAGTCAATGATGGTAGCGGATCTAACATCAACCGTATTGGTTTTAGCTTTCACAATCTCTTGGATTGCACCCCCACGTCCGTAGAAAATATAGGCCAGCAGGCTAAGCAGTATTATTAGAGAAATAGTCAATTCAAGACCACCAAGCGACCGAGGCAAGTAAACATAGATATTAGCGAAGTCCTGAATCAACCACTGAGACCAGAGAAAACCTGTAGAGAGCCACTGAAGCACGCTCCATACTTGCTTCTCTTTCTTTTTGATCGGGTTTTCTATAAATCGCTTCTCAACAGCCTTCGTGATCAAGATATACACAACAATCGCTGCTCCAAATGCCACCGCATATCCCAATAGGGATTTAGTGACCATGCTACCAAGATTCTTTGGGTTGAAGAAGGTGAGTATCAGAAAAGAGGTACTAACCGGGATACCTGTTCGAGTAAGGACCATCAAGGTCAGCGGAGGTAGTAGGTAGGCCCATCCAAAGTTTTCAGGGATTGGATATTTTGACAACCTAGAGTAGGAGACATCTCCACTGTAATTGAACCAGCCATAAACTAGGGTAGCGGTAAGAATCGAGCCAGCAAAAATCCAAAGAATGTACCAAGGTCGATCTTCATTTGAACTCAGGAATGTACCTAGTGTTTGAATACTATCATTTCCCACAACTGCATATCCAGCTAGAATAAAACCTAGCCACGCCACAATCATTGTATAATCCATTGGGTATCGGTATTGTATATGGTGCCAAAGATAATGATTCAGGTGTAAATTAAATGTGAAGAATTATTGCTTAGAATTCTCCCAGTCCTGTACCGCTCCGCGAAGCTTATTTAGGATGGCTTCTATTTTATAGTTCTCCTCTGATAATACATGTGCCTTGCCTTCATGTTCTTCTATAAGTAATAGCCGGGTAGCTCCTCGCTGTTGGTTAGGGTTTACCAATGATTTATTACCCGCGACCGTGATGCTTGCATTTTTAATATCTCGGAAGAAGCTTTTTCCATAAGTTGTTTCGATGGCATCCACGTAGATGATGACCGGACCCGTCTTTTTCTGAGTCCAGAAAGTGAAGAAGGAGGTCCCGAGGGCGATCATTCCTAGAAAGAATAGAAGCATGGCCAGTATGATATTTCGTTGTCGATCCTTGCCCTCTTCCTTCCTTAAGAATAACCATACAGATAAGGCAAAGCCAATGATCCCTACTGCCACACCTGCCCATACAGCTATCTCTGAGCTGTTTTCTATAGGGTCAAATCGAATAAGGATTTCTTCCATCTTGTTTTGATATTTGGTATTATTGTCATTTAAACCTTAATGTTAGCGGCAGAGGCTGGCGCTACGCCTAAGATTGCAGGCTACTTCACTGTGCTTTAGATATTGATCGTAGATGATAGAAACACAAGATCGTGCCTTCTGGATTTTTCAAGCTCACCCGAAAAAGATGCATTTGGTCGATGCGCTCAGAGCCAATGCACTTCATTCCTTTTCGGTTAAAGCACACAAAGATAAGATTCGCGGAGGAGATAAGGTTATTTTATGGCAAACGGGTAAAAAATCAGGGGTTTATGGTTTAGCTACGGTGCGTTCTTCACCAGAGGAGATGGAACTCCATAGTGAAGAAAAGGATTATTGGGCCGAATCTAGTGCAGCCTCCCGGGTCAGATTAAGGGTGGACTACAATCTATGGAATCGTCCAATCGACGCCAAGACAGTGAAGGATCTTCCCGCATTTGAGCATTTCAATGCGGGGCTTTCTGGAACGAATTATATTGCTACTGAAGAGCAATACACCGTATTAGAGGGAATGCTTCAGGAAACCAATGCGTTGGAAGAGCCACAGCCGGAGTACCTGCTGCGAACTTGGCTAAACCCTCCACATAACCTAGTACTCTATGGACCGCCCGGCACAGGTAAAACCTATCAAACGGTTAATCATGCACTGTCAATCATTGAGAACCGCACTTTAGAAGAACTAGCGATAGAAGATCGAGTGGCGCTGCGAAAGCGATTTAACCAATATATGGGACAGGGGCAAATCGCTTTTCTGACCTTTCATCAGTCATTTGCCTATGAAGACTTCATTGAGGGAATCAAACCAGTAGTACATGAGGGAAAGATAACTTATGAAGTTCAAGACGGTATATTCAAGATCATGTGTGATGATGCCCGAAGGTGTCTGCTGGAAACACTAGTGAATTCTCAGGCTTTACCGACCCAGGAACTTAAGTTCGGTCAGCTATTTTCGGCCTTCTTGCAGTATATAAAGGGAGAGGACTTTACATTTTTTACTACCCCGAAGAAGCGACGGATATTCCTACACCGGGTCTTGAAATTTGGCAACCTTTCGGTAAGAATGGAGAAGTCTTTTTCAACCCTTACGGTGTATAAAGACCGAATTAGGAAATTGTATCAAACCTATCCTCATCCTGAAATGATACAATCTATTGAAGATATTCAATCGCTAGTCGGGACAGAACCTCCAAGGGTATATCTAGCCATTTTTCTGGCCTTGAAAAACTTCGAGGCTGATCTATTGCAGCAATTGGAGCTTTTGGCAGAAATAAATACGGGTGGTGAGGATACGAGCGCCTTTGAATTCCCCTTGATTACAGAATCCATGCTGGCTAGGTGCCGTAAGTACGTGATTATTATTGATGAAATCAACCGAGCAAATTTATCGGCGGTATTTGGCGAACTTATCACCCTACTGGAATCAGATAAACGGGAGGGAGGCCCAGAGGCCCTTAGTACACTTCTGCCATATTCAAAAACCTATTTTTCGATCCCCCCAAATCTATACTTAATCGGCACCATGAATACTGCAGATCGTAGTGCCGAGAGCTGGGACCTAGCTTTGAGAAGAAGATTTACCTTTAAAGAATTGGATGCTGACCCCGCCTTGATACCTGAGCTCCTTCATCCCCCAATGGTAGCAGGAATTGATTTGATGCGCCTACTGGAGACCATAAATGCTAGACTAGGGCGACTATTGGATAGAGATTACAAGATTGGTCACGCTTTCTTTCTGAACATACATTCTTTAGCCGAACTTAAATCTGCTTTTTCGCTGGCAATCATTCCGCTACTTAGGGAATTCTTCTTTGATGATTTGGGGAAGTTGGGTTTGGTACTTGGGCCCCAATTTGTTCGAATTGAACGGCAGGAAGAAGAGGACTTTGCCGAATTTGACTATCCCTACTTGAGCGAATTTATTCACCAGCCTAAATATGTATTACAACCCATCGAGGAACTTACAGAACCCGATTTTATTCGTATTTACGACAAAAACTATCAAGGATAATGCTTTATCTGTTCAATAAAAAAGGAAATAAATTCGGCAATGCTCAACAACTATATTGGAGTTGTTTGGTATTCTGCACCATGGTAATATTGAGTGCTTGTGGCCCCTCAGGAGCAAAGGTGGCAGCCATTGACCTAAACGAACGCTTTGTGCATGCGCTGTATACCGGTAACCTTACGGTGGTAGATTCATGCCTGGCAGCTGGTGCAGATGTGAATACGCGAGATGTGAATGAAGTGCCTGCGATAATCATCGCAGCAAATACCGGCAATCAGGATATAGTGAAGAGGATACTAGCGGCTGGAGCTGATGTAGACATTCGAAGTCCATTGTATTATAATAGCACAGCCTTAATGGAAGTGGCGGCGAATCAAAATGTGGAAATGGCCAAGCTGCTAATTGATAATGGCGCAGATGTACATTTGGTTGATTCCTTCGGAGATCCAGCCATTAATTGGGCATCCTACTATGGTCATGTTCCTCTAGTGGATCTATTGGTGCAGAAAGGGGCAAGTTGGGATGTGAAGAGTGAACATGGCTCTGCGATTGAGGTGGCTATGAAGCAGTGGAACGATGAACTCCTATCTTATTTCATCGATAAGGGCGCTGGCGATCCACTCGATGGAGAAGATAAAGCGCTAGCCACAGCTATTCGTCAAGGAGATTTTGATGCTGTCAAAGAATGGATTGGTAAAGGAGGTTCAGTTGACCTAAAAGATGAGTTATCAACGCCGATCTTAATCAATGCTGCCTCCGCGGGGCACGCAGATATCGTTGATTTACTATTATCTAAAGGTGTTAGTTTGGATGTGATGAATAGAGTGGGGCAAACCGCCATTGGTAGGGCGGCCTTCTTTGGGCACGTTGAGGTGGTGAAGGCACTGTTGGCTAGCAGAGCTGATGTTAATCTGACGGATGATAAATATGGGCTGTCTCCATTAGTAAGTGCAGCCGCAGGGGGGAATCCTGAAATTGGTAAACTATTGATAGATCGAGGAGCAGAATTAGACTATCAAGAAGGCATCTCCGGCTTCACTCCTTTGATGATGGCTACGGCCTATCGGCATGTGGAGTTTGTACAATTGTTATTAGAGGCTGGTGCCAATCCGTACATTAAAACGATGGAAGGCATGACGCTGTCGGATATGGTAGGATATGCCAATAACCCACAGATTGCCGAAATGGTGCAGCAATACCTAATGAATAACTAAGGTGACAGGCTTACGAACCATACGCGTCTTTGAACATCAAGTCTTGAAGGTGGGAGAGGAGGTGAATCAAGTCATCTTTGGTGATGCCGATTTTCAGGCCCTAGCAAAGTGGGTTGCAGGGCGTGATTGTCCCTATCTCAAGATTGAGCATAAGGCGGTAAGATTCAGGAGCTATGTCGGAGTGATTCAGTGTAATAGCCTGTGTATTGAGATATTGCCTAAATTGGATCGGTGGTTGCCTTCTACAGACGCTATTCAAGCCTGTTTGGTGGAGATGTTGAAGGTTTCGCGGTTTTTGAAAATAGATACCTTGAGATCGGTATCTATTTCCCTAACCTCCCTTCCCTTAATTGATCTGTTCTGGAAATTTTACTTAGAGGAAGTTACCAAACTCTTGCAAGAAGGTTTGATTCGTTCATACCGGCGTGATAGGGGGTGGAAGCCACACCTGAAGGGTAAGCTGGAGTTGTCTAAACAGTTACGGCATGCTCAAGCTGTAAAGGGTTTTTACACCCAAGCAACGACTTATGACTATAATCATCCTGCGAATGCCGTGCTTTATGGTGCTTTAATGGTCTTGAGACGCTTACCCCTTTCCCCCGCAAATCAAATATTGCTTGGGCAAGTACTAAACCGCTTCCCGAAACTTACTTATTCTTCAGCTCATTTGCGCCAGTTGGATGCATTACATTTCGATTGGAAAATGAAACGGTATCAAGATGCCCTTTTTCTGGCCAAGATGATATTGAAGGACAACAGTCCTGACATTAGATCCGGAAGCCATAATGGGGTGGCTTTGATTTTTGATATGAATGCCCTGTTTGAGACCTACATCTATCATCTATTGCTACGATCGAAGCCGGAACAAGCCAGTGTAAGCTATCAGGAACAGCGTTACTTCTGGCTGAAGAGAAGCATAAGGCCTGATCTTGTTTGCCAGTTGGAGGATAAACGCGTTGTGATGGATACCAAGTGGAAGTTGCTTCCGAAGGGACAACCTCCGATGGAGGACCTCCGACAAATGTATGTCTACAATAGGTATTTCCGTGCTGCAAAAGGGATCTTGTTGTATCCCAAGCTGGGGCTGAATGAATCAATTACGGCACCCTATCATGGTGTGGGTGCTTCGGTGGATCATGGGATTTGTGAGGTGCGATTTGTAAATGTAGTGGAGAACGGACAGCTCAATATAGGTATTGGGAAAGAACTGTGGGCTAGCTTTTAGCAAATATGGAGGGGACAATCAAAACAGAAAAGGGGTTGATACTACCAGTTATCAACCCCTTTTCTGTCTCTTCAAGTATTAACTTGGTAATACCCCCTACACCGAAGTGCAGGGGGGGATTTACCTTATTGTGGTAAATAATCTAGTGCCAAGTTTATAGGGGCGAGCTGTTTCAGCTGCACATATGCTTACTCTCCGACTCAGCTTACCCTAAAGATGGTAGTTACAATCGATTAGAATCCGTAAGAGAATCCTACACTGTAAGTGACACCTCGTTTGTATCTTCCGTAAATGTATTCTTGACCTTTGAACTCAGAGAAGATCTCATAATCTGGGTTAACCAAGTTGATGGCTCTAAGCTTAACTTGGAATCTTCCGAATTTCTTAGCTAGAGAAACATCTAATTGGGAACGTCCTCTTTCGAAGATGTCAGGCGTACCTTCTACACCGGTAGAATACAATCGATCTCCAAAGAAATTATAAGCAACTATAGCGTCCCATCCTCTGTCTTTGTCAACAAAACTCAAATTCACGTTTGCTACTACTGGAGATTGACCTACCAACTCTCTAGTATCAGAGAACTCAGGATCTACATCTCTTGCTCTTAGTAGTTCCTCGTCATCAAGGGCTACCTCTGATTGAATCAGGGCCATGTTAGCACCGATGTTGAATTTGGCTAAACTAGGTGAGATGAAATCCAAAGCCTTACGAACCTCGAATTCAGCACCAAACAAGGTAGCATCAGTTGAATTCACCCAGGTAAACTGTGGATTACCAGCTGGTCTAAAGGTTCTAACGATTGGGTCCTGGAATTCCTTATAGAAAGTACTTACCGCAATCATTTCCCCTGGACGAAGGAAGTATTCGTATCGAAGGTCTATGTTGTTGATTCTAGATCTAGTCAAATCAGGATTACCAAACACGGTTGGATCACCGATGAAACCGAAGGATCCAAATGGCGCAATTTCTCTCATGTTCGGACGAGCCAAGGTATTAGAGTAACTGGCTCGCAAGTTCATATTGTTGTTCAAGGCATAGATGAGGTGAAAAGCGGGTAGCACATCTAGCTCGTCAATTTCTCCAATGAAGTTCTCAGGATTCGGATTGAGCTCAGCAGCGGCACTCTCCACATAATAGTCTGTACCTTCAATCCTTGCTCCGAAAATACCTTTCAAAGCAGGCGTCAATTGATACGTTAACATACCGTAGGTAGCCCAAACAGAGGTTTCACCAAAGTAATTGTTAGCGGCTTGTGTATCATCAACAATATAAAGACCAATTGTATTTCTTGTTGGAGTAGTTTCTACTACACCTGTATTCGCTGGACCAAAGTAGGCATCTGGATCACCAGCATAGACCTCACCCTGAGATCGCAAAACATTGTAAATACTCTCGGTGAAATTTCTATCCGTGGCAGTATAAAGACCACCAAACTTGATCTTATTGGCTTTGTTGGCACCTTGAGCGATTGGGATGGTGATATCCACTTTGGCCTCATAAGAGTCGTCCTGTAGCGTTCTGAAGTAGTGCCCTGGACTTAAGTATTGAGAGGTTGTAATAGAATATCGATCTCTATCGATGATGTAAGTATTCGCAAAGAACCTCAAATCAGGTTCATCCTGTTTGGTTCGAACGATGCTTCCTGCCCATTCGATCTTAGTATTGCCTAAGCTGGGTAATACGTGAGATCCACTACCTACCAAATCCACCAATTCTCTTTCTCTGAAGCTTAATGTACGGGATTCAAACAGGTCAACTGGTCGGGCAATACCGAAAGAACCATAGTCACCGTCCAGAACACGTGCCTCTTGCGCACCTTGATGACTGTAGATGGCGTAAAGGCTAATTTCATTATTGGAAGAAGGTCTAATGGAAATGCCAAACAATCCGCCAAGGTTGGTTTCCTCTTGACTTCGTGTATCACTCATTGCAAAGGTTTGCTGCAAGAAGTCGTCTCCACCAAGGTTTCGGAAGTTATTATTTTCAGCTGCCTCGTAGTGAGCAAAATCTTTGGAGAAGTTTGCAGCCAATAGCAAACCAACTGGTACATTTCCAGCTTTTACTTGATTTCCAATATTGAATGAGAGGCTATAATTCGGGCCAACACTCTTAAGCGAAGGGGCCATTTCTGTATTGAATGACTTAGCAATGTTGTCTAATTCTGCGGCTAAGGCATTATCTCTTCTAGCTTGAGAAGGAGCAGCGCGAGTCAGTAGGGAACTGGATACACCTTCAAGCTTGGGATCTAGTACTGCCGCTGGTACATCCAGCAGACCATCATTGAAACCGTATTGGGCCTGTCCGCCAGCATTAAAAGTTCTGAAATTATCGATGAAAGAACTTTGGGTATTGTAAGAAGAAGATACAGATACCCCGTAGGTGAATCTTTCTGGTAGTGTCTTGATCTTGATGTTCACATATCCACCGGTGAAGTCACCAGGTAAATCTGGTGTAAAACTCTTGGCAGCGATAATGTTATCTAAAAGGTTACTTGGAATCAAGTCCAATTGGGCACTATTACGATAAGGATCGATACTAGGTAAGCGAGTGCCATTAAGAGCAGTTGTGGAATAGCGATCACCCAAACCACGAACGTATACGTATTTGCCATCAACGATAGTCGTACCGGTTACTTTTTTCAAAGCACTGGCAGCATCTCCGGCACCCAACCGCGAAATTTCTTGTGAAGAAATACCATCTTGAATTTTATCAGACTTCTTCTGAAGCATCAAAACAGCATTTTCGGTCCTTTCGACGGCTTTTGCTTTAACTACTACTTCCAAATCAAGCTCTACAGCATCATCGGAAATAGCCACGTCAAGATAGGTCGTCTCGTTGGCCTTAATTTCAACTTCTACTACTTTCTTATCCACATAGCCGATATAGCTGACATGGATGGTGTAAATGCCGGGCGCTGCATTGAATTGGTACTTTCCGTCAAAATCGGTAGCAGTTCCAATAGCAGTACCTTCGATTAGAACGTTAGCTCCAATTAAGGTTTCCCCGGATTTCTCGTCAACAATGGTACCTGCTATGGCACCCTGTTGTGAAAATGAGGTAGCTACAATCCCTAACAACAAGAGGGGTAGGAAAAAAAGCTTTTTCATAGTTATTAAATTGCACTAGATTAAAAAAGGAAGAAGTCCCGGATCAATGATCCGGGACTTGCGATTGAAATATGATTATTTATTTTGTTACAATAAGTTTATGTGCTAATTGCACTCCTTCGGCCTGGAGTACCACAAAGTAGTATCCGTTGGCCATGTTGCTGACGTTAATGTCAACAAGGTGTTCTCCGCCAATAGTAAGTTCATTGTTCATGACTTGCTGAACTACTTTACCAGTCAAATCGAATACCATCATGCTTACGTTAGTCGTTCTAGGTAGTTCAAATTTGATTGTTGCAAAGTCGAATGAAGGAGTCGGCATAGGAGCATTCATTACAAATCCTTCCTCTTCCTTCACCGTTTCAGTGCTAGTGTAAATGTCACCTAGGTAACCGTACTCATCAAGTGCAGTCCAGCTTCTCAACCAAAGATCAGCAGTTGGATCAAATGCCCCTTTATAAGCAGTTTCCATGAAGTAATCATCATCAATACTTCCAAGGTTTTGACCAGCAGGACCGTTTTCTTGAGGTCTTGGGTCAAGTCCATTGTCTGTTACTCGACTTACACCAGCTAGTAATGGATCTTCTACAGCGTTTCCTGAGGCAACAAGATTGTCAATCAATACTTGTTGGTTAGTAGGAGCAGGCGCCTCGTTTTGGTCAACAAGGATCGCGAAGTCATTGATGTCGTTACCAACACCATAATCCCACCAAACATTAGCAGCAAAGGCCAAATCACCAGCAACCAGGTTATCATAAGAGTCAGCACCGTCACGATCTTCGATGGCAAGTGCTACACCTGGGAATTCAGTGATAATAGAATTCCAGTATTCTCCACCTGCTCTATCTCTGAACAACAATCCGATGTCACCACCATCACCTTCAGGAGCAGCGTCTACACCAGGACCGATAACAGTAGCGTTAGAGATTCTAGGCTTAGAGAAAGGATCTTGATCATCCGGGCTAGCCCCATCGTGCTCACCACCTCGACCAGAGATATCGGTATCAAGGATAGTAAACCAGAACTGACCATTACCTCTCCAACCGAAGTCGTAGTCGTAAGAGTCATCCTTACAGAAAGCTACAGAAGCGTATTTGATAGAAACCGTACCACCGAACCATTCGATACCATCATCATCATTTGCAAATACTTCTACATATTCGATAGTTGTTCCGCTACCAACACCACCAAGTGTAAGACCGTTGATTTCATCACCGTTAGAGATTACATCTCCACCGTGGCGGATAGAAACGTAGCGAATGACACCAGAGTTGTCTGTGTCATCAGAACCACCGAAGCGAGCTTTGTCCTGATCAGCAGGAATACCTTCGATGTTGTCTGTACCACCAGGGCGAGCAATAGTTGCATCTCCTAGTACGATCAAACCACCCCAAAGACCACGGTCAATAGCTTCAAGGTCATCAGGATTAGCAATGTCATCTTGCTCAGAAGTAAAGATGATAGGCTCATCAGCCGTACCCTCAGCGAAGATTTGAGCACCAACAGAGATAATCAAAGCAGAAGCAGCATCTCCAGTAGATGGAGTTCCTTTCGCTTTGATGATTGTTCCTTCTTCAATATTCAAAGTACCACCGTCTTCTAGGAATACATATCCATCAAGTAGGTAGCAATTTTCTTTTGTCCATGTGTATGTTTGACCGCCTAGTAGATCGGCGTCAGTAATTACGATAGGATCAGAGCAATCAGTAACGAACTCAGTAGCCAAGTCACCGATATAACCGTACTCATCAACTGCAGTCCATCCCAATAACCAGTTGTCACGGTTACCAAAAGCACCACGGTAAGAAACTTGATCGAAGTATCCGTCTTCGTTAGGAAGCGTAGCCGCTCCGAATAGTGCTTCACTGGTTCCGTTTAGACGAGGATCCAATCCACCATCGGTGATTCTACTTACCCCACCGAAGTCAGGGGTGAAGATTTGGTTACCACCAGCAACCAATGCATCGATCAAAGTCTGCTGATTCGTAGGCGCAGGCGCTTCGTTTTGGTCAACTAAAATAGCGAAATCAGTGATATCGCTTCCAGCACCATAGGCCCACCATACATTACTAGCAAAGGCCAAATCACCAGCTACCAGGTTGTCGTAAGA
>ENA-UENV01000196-UENV01000196.1-marine-metagenome-genome-assembly--contig:-NODE-196-length-18722-cov-181.829204_pt1 | contig 18722 bp, 11 predicted proteins | sample MGYA00237878_ERZ529328 | MGnify/ENA primary metagenome ERZ529328 (study PRJEB26372, sample SAMN05368348) | marine metagenome | biome: cultured habitat; feature: ocean water; material: water; isolation... | reverse complement strand
GACTCAAGAAACACAGAGCCAAATTACAACTCCAGTGGCAACTACTCCTACTGCTACTGATGCAGAAACCAGAGAACAAAAAGTAGCTACTCAGGTTGAAACTTCCATTTTAGATGACCAAAAACCTGTAGATACAGTAACCAACCAAACAGTAGAGGTTGAACAACCCAATAAGATTAAAGAGCAATTTATTAATATCTTTTTTAACTTTCCTGACTATATTAATCAATTATATCAACAATACCAAGGTCAGCTTAAATTATTTGGTTGGTTAGCCTTAGTAATATTAACTTTTACGTTCATGGCTGTTGTTATAGAAGCTTTAGATGGAATTCCTATTCTATCAATTATTTTTGAATTAATTGGCGTTATATATTTAGTCTGGTTTGTTTACCGTTATTTACTCAAGAGATCTAATCGACAAGAATTATTGGATAAAATTGAAAATATAAAAAGAGAAATTTTTGGTAAGCCATCTTAAATAAAAACTTGATGTACTAAAAAAAAGAAAGGGAAAATTAAAAATATTCAAGTGAAACAGCAAAATATGTGATTTATATTTTCCCCTATAACTTTTTTAACATTTTTTATGAGAAAACAGCACTCTACAATGAATATAAATAAATACAAAAAAACGATATTATTTTTAGGAGTATTGTTTTCATCAGCAGGAATGCAGAAAATCACCCCAGTTTTATCCCAAAATTTACAATTGACACCTATATTTGAAGATGTTAACTTGTATCCAAAGTCTACTCTAAACCGAATGATTATCAGAGGGTTAAGTGGAGGACCTATATCTGCAAAAGAAAAAACAGGTAGAGAAAATACTGTAACAGGACCATGTGTAGGTTTTATTGATAGAGAACCAGATCATAGATTAGTTTTAAATGGCTTTTTTAAATCTCTGAAACTTGAGGTTCAAAGTAGTGAAGATACAACTTTAGTTATTAGAGGTCCTGGAGGTAGTTGGTGTAATGATGACTTCGAGGGAAAAAATCCAGGAATTACAGGTCAATGGTTTTCAGGTACTTATGACATTTGGATAGGTTCTTACCAAAGAAATAAATACTATCCTTATGTAATTAAAATTACTAAAGAATAAAGATAAGTAATAATCTTAAGTTAATTTAATTAAGTTTTTTTGTATGAATTATAAGTATTTATAGAAAATTTATTTGTATATATCGTACCATTCTTTTTTTTATTGGTATAACAGTTTGGTTTGTAGATATTTTGTGCAGCTTGTTGTCAACTACAAGAATGGGATAAAATTGATTTTTCAAGTAACTTGAGTATAGCTATCAATATTTCTAGTAAATGTTTTTCCCAATTTGACTTAATTTAAAAAAAGGGGCATTCAAACTAATATAACTGCCTCAACAAAATTAATTATATATTTTCCAGCAAAATTATCAATAACTTTACTCCTAGGATAAAATGATTTAGGATTACTATACCTTTAAGATGTATATTCCTGTCTTTCTAATAGTTTTAAATAAAATGTTTGAGATAAGTAGGTAGGCATGAAAAAAACTTAGCTATATTAATATTTGTATACTGACTTCAAGCTCCTCTACAGAGTTAGTTTGAGGTTAATTTACATTTTGTTACATAGCAACCAATTTCAACACCGACTTACTTAACCTTTGAGTTTACCAAAACTAATTTAATATTTAAAAATATTAAATAAAAATACAGCAAAAAACACAGAAAAATCATTGACCAATTAAGAGTATTTTGCTGATATAAAAGTAACCCTATTTGAATTGATTTTTGTAGGAGAAAAAAATGTTTTGGAAGCTTGGAAGTAAGATTTTTACTTTAGCAAATTCTGAAGCTGTTTCTAGCTTGTGTTTACTAGTAGTTACTGCTATTAGTTTGTATTTGGTGAAACGCAAACAATAGTCAAATATCTTATTAGATTAGTTTACTATTATATCAGATTTGGTGATTAATTTTGTACAATCAATAGAATTAATATATTTAGCTTATTTCTTGCTCTACTCCCTCATACCAACTCCAGAAGTGTTTGTTACACTTTCTGGAGTTATATACCCGTCCCTAAACCCTCTAGTATAGTGGAAGAGTAGGGATGTTGCATAAAGGAGTCCCCACAAAATTTATAAAATTAACACGCTTTTAGAGTACTAATTATTAAATAAAGTTATCGTGGAAGTGTTAATTACTTAATAATTGAACTGTCAGCCAACTTAAGCATTCTTTTTTCACACTTGATATAAAAGTATATTTCTTGGATGTTATACTCAACACAAATAACTCATCTTTAATTCTATTTCCATTCATTCCAAGAATTATTAAAAATAGAAGTTTCAGGAAAAGCTGTGTGATTCCCATTTTTATTTAAATCACCTTGTAATATTTCTAATTCCCATTCTTTAGAAGGCATATCATCAATTAATTCATAAGGAAAAATACCTCTTTCTAAAGCAAAATCAATTGTTGTACCAGCAGCAGCTCCAACAGACCATTCAAAAGAATGAACTCGATAGGCAGCAGCAGCAATATAACTTGTTGCAATACTCTTTCCAGCTACTAATAAATTATTAATTCTTTGCGGGATCATTGCTCGTAAAGGTATTTGAAAAGGATAGGTAGCACCCTGACCTTTCCTAATGTCTTTTCGTTCAGAATTATTTGGTACTTCTGGCGGGCTTTTTGTCATGCAAGGATGAAAATCTATGGCATAATGACCAATTCCTACACTATCAGGAAAAACAGTTGCCCTTGCTCGTTGAGGGATTTTTTCTACTGAATTAATTTTTGAATTTTTAGGTACAAAACCACCAACTATTCCCCAAAGATAATTAAACTCATCTGACCTTAAATTTTTTTGATAAAAATCATCCCGAAAATTCTTTTTAGCAATATCAACCTCCACCACTGTAAAACCTCTTGGATGAGTTTTTCCAACACGACCAATAATGCGTCGTCCTTCTCGAATATAAGGATATTTTGATAACCCATGGGCTGTTCCCATCGGTGTATCAAACCCACTCAATAAACGATAATTTGGATATTTTTGCTTCACTCCTTCTCCTAACTGGGAGTCAGTAGTACCTTCAACTAACCAATAAAAATAACCAAGAGCATTTTCCTCACCTCGACGGAGGGCTTCAGTACGCAAGCCGCCCATCCAGCCTCCCGGTTGTAGTTGACCTGTAGCTTGTAGTTGCCCTCGACTGTAAATTAAATTATCATCCTTGTTTCCAGGGCGGTAGTCATTACCCCAAGTCCAATTTTGCATGGAAATATCACCGGGATAAATAGTTCGTTTTCTGTAGTTACCTGGTTGAGGTGCGTCTGGTTTCGTCGACCAAATTTGTCTATAGCTGAAAACTAGGTTGAAATTAGCTAATCTAGATAATTCATAACTATAGTAGGGGGAATACTGAGAATAAAATGGCGGTTTGACATGGGCTTGAGGTGTTTTAGTCGCCTCCATCGCAAAAGTGTAAGTGAAACCTTGAGTGCAGTAGGGGTCTGTGGTATCAATAGGAGATGAGGGGTTAACGTAGGTTTGGGGATCGATACCCAGACGGTAGGGAACATCTGCCAGAGCAATAACTTCTCCGGTTTCAGTTGCTTCAACAACGTACCAGTCTGCACCACCTGTTTTTTCTGAAGATGGTTGAGGTACAAACTGAATTATAGTTTTATCAAATCTTGCTGAATTTTCGTAAAGGTAGGCATCTTCGATAATTTGAGATAGAGGTTCAATGTTTATGGGTGGGGTATCATCTGCTGGTTGATGTTGGATAGCGATCGCCTTATTAATTTGGTTCTGAGAAATGTCTAATTGTTTGATAACAGTATTGGGAAACCATTTTAATGTACCGCCACCTTTTTTGGCAGCATTTTCTAACATCTGGAATAGGATAGCGTGACCATCGTAAGGCATAAAACAGGAAACACTTACCCAACAGTTGCCAGGGTTTAATCTACCATATTTTTCTTTAATGCGTTCGCGTAACTCTAGATAACCACGGGGATAAAATAGAAGACTGCGTTGAGTTCCGCGTTCGTCAAGAGCAGAGGTGCCTTGAGAGGAAATTTGACCGCCTACCCAGTCAGTGATTTCAGTCATACAAACGGTGCGCCCTGCTAATAATGCTTCATAGGCGGTTGCAGCTCCTGCTAACCCACCACCGATAACTAAAATTTCGCAGGTTTCTTCTTGATCTGGGGTAGAGGGTAGCGCGGCTAAAGTTGGTGTAATAGCTGGAGCCAGGGAAAATAAGCTGAGAATTAGGCTAGCTATTGGGTTGGTTTTTATTGGCATAATTTACAGTTAAATATGAAAAGGCAAAAGTTCACTTATAGTAAATTGGTATAATATCTTGTTGTATTATCTTATTAACTTAGTATAGTACAAAATCCGGTTAAACAAAAGTACCTTTTTAAAATTTTTTTCTCAACATTTTGCATTCTTTCTTCCTTGTATCTGACTACCATACAATTTGTCAAACATCCGCCAGGTAAGTCACCTTACCCGACTCGCGCGCAAAACTGTGCGTGAGATTTTTACCTCACACGGCTTCTCTCTTAGAGATCATTTGTCATAGGTACATCCTTCTTATTCTAGTATTAACATATCATTTACCCATATACATCTCTCAGGTAGATCCTGTAATTTTGGTTTTTGATATGTTTTGCTATCTAAGACTGTTTTAGTGTCGTGTTTGTTTTTATATGTGTTGTCACCACCTTCAAACTTAGGTATTATGAGGTCTACCTCTATCAAGTCCGATGGTTTCAATATACTTCCACAGAATAGGATAACAAAGTCATCAGCATAAATGCCAGTAATACTGGTTCGGTGTTTCAAGTCCTATTAATTAGCTACAATAAGAATGCTTTTCTCACATCAATTCCTCTCAATTTTTAATTTCCTAATTTTTTTTCACAGTAGATATTCTAAAGATACATGAGATTAAACGATCCTCGTTCTTGACAGGTTCAGTTCAGAAAATATTATCAAAAGTAATACTGCCCTTAACGGCTAGTCAAAATAACCAGAGAAACAATATAGGTTGGTCAACAATGAAATTACCCTAATAAATAGTACTTAGATATATTAAATTTAAGTACAGCAAAATTTGTGATAATTGATATAATAGGGTGTAGGAAAATTTTAAATGCTCAAAAGCTTACTCTGTAAGGTTTTTAGGATTGTAAGTAATGAAATAACCCTTAAACCTGAACTGATAAAGGTTTTAGGTGTTTTTTTTCTTAATTCCCAATAAATCTATTATATAGAAGCTTATGAATTTCTATATTGTTTTCCATTAGTTATGATTATAACTTAGGTACCTACCTAAATTATACACTATTTTCATGGTTTACTACCCTTGACTCCTACTATATATGATGGTATATTTGTAACTACTGATTATAAATGTTCTGAAGAAAAAAATCGTAGTTTTTGGGTTAAAATAGGAGGAATAGCTATCATAAATTAATAAATATAATCAGGAGATCAATTATGACTAATCAGTCAGTCATAGCCAAGGAAAAAAAGAAGCAGAAGTCAGAAATTAGACTAACGGTAAACCAAAAAAATTGGCTCATATCTGCTCATGTTATTTCTGGAGCAATTTGGTTTGGTACTGCCCTTTCGATATTAATTATTGTGGTTAGTAATTTTAATACTACTAACGGTGATCAACTTTACGGAATTAACTCTGTTGTAAAATTATTAGATGACTGGGTAGTTGTTCCAGCAGCTAATACTACTTTAATGACTGGAGCCTTACTTTGCTGGTTAACAGTTTGGGGTTTTTTTAAATTTTATTGGGTAATTACTAAGTGGATTATTACTAGTATATTAATAACCTTTGGAACATTTTGGTTAAGTCCTTGGACTAATGCTATGACTGATATTGCTGATCATGAAAGGTTAAAAGCATTAAGTAATCCTCTATTTATGTTTGATACTAAAGCTATAATTATTGGCGGAGCAATTCAAATTTTGAGCCTAGTTTTTATATTTATTATTTCTTTTTTGAAGCCTTGGGGCAGACAATATATTATACCCAAAAACAATATTAAAATTTCAGACAAACAGGACCAGGTATTAGGTGGTAAGTGACGCAGTTTCAGACCAACTTTTTTTCATCTATAAACTCTACATTAACCTAGGATTTACCACCTATTATACCAAGGGCAAAAAAAAAGAACTTTACGAATAGTTTTAAACTTTAGTTTAGATGTCAAATAATTTCCTGAGACTACTTAGGGAGTCAAAGTTTTGTTCAGAATAAATCTTATTTATTTATCCCCAAGGAGGTGGTTAACTTTTGACTTCCATGAAATGCCTATTAACATCCATGTTTCCTGTTAGTTCAGCATCTCGAAAGAAAAAACTCAAGCTTAGTAATAATAAATTAAATTGAACTATTCCAAGAAATAGTATTAGTTGTGGGTAATCCCCAACTCTTATTATTTCCTACAGTTTCATTATCTAAAGTATCAACAACTTTCTGATAAACTTCCTCTGCTTGTTTAGGAGAATTACCAATACTTGTTAAGCCTAATTTGCCAAATTGTGATAAACAACCCATCATATGAAATAACGTTCCTGTTTCAGTACTACTATCAAAATGTAATCTATTAAAAGCCACAATATCCATTAAATCATTAGGCAATAAACCCCGATAACAAATTTTTTGTAAATTGTCCGTAGCTTTGTAAAATTTTGCAGGCCCGTGCTGACTATAAAATAAACCAGTTTCATAATCATAACTTCCATTTGTTAATAACTTTAATGTCATAAATGGATGAGTTGTACCACCCCGACGTAAGTTAATTTCAATCGCAAATAAATCCCATTTTGGCGATTTATTTGTACCTTTATTTACAGCGATAAAATCTACTCCAAACTTATCCAAAGCACCTTTTCTCGCCAAAACTTTTCCGATTTTTATACCTAAATTTTGTAAATTTAATCGGTAAGCTTCATCAGCAGGAAAACGACAACCGATAAAAATTTGCCCATCAGGTCCCCCCAAAATTTGGTCATGGGTAGAGATAATTTCAACTTCACCTTTAGGTGTAATTCGAGCTTGCACACTGGGCGATCGCTTCACATCTCCCTCTATAAAAGCTTCTGCTATTGCCCCTAGTTCAAAAATGCGCTTACTAAAATTTTCCCAAGTTTCATCAACAGACTGAAACCGCAGTGTCCTAAAACTATTAAGTATAGCTTTCACCCTATCACTCTTCCCGACTTTTTGTAGTGGTTGTAAATCTAACAGGGCATTACCTTCTCCTGAAAAACCCTCATTCAACTTAATAACTATCCGTTGGAGGTGAGGTTGCCGTTCCCACAACTGGGATGTTACTAATGCCAAATCATCAACATTCCAAACTAACTCACTACCATCAGGATGAGGAATATTACATTCAGTAAAGATTTGTCTACTACCACTTTTAGTACCCCAATAACTCAAATCTGGGTCTGTCCCTAATAGAGGAATACCTAAGTGCACAGACAATTCTCGTTCAAGTGGAGTACAATTATAACAAACCATGTAAGATTTTTCCTGACGCAACGCCAGATGAATACGCTCAATGAGACGGGGGCGTTCTAAAATTTTTTCAGTTAGAGGCCTGCTAGAAGCATCATAAGTAGCAAATAGGAGCAAGCGATCGCGAGCGTGAGAAAAAGGAATTCCTGGTAATAGTTGCAAATAGTAGTCAATAATGCTGGGATGTAGAGGTTCAGAAGTAACATAAATTAATCGGGTGCGGGGGTTACGCAGACGTATTAAAGAAAATAGATGTCGTTCTTCGTAATTGTGAGCACCCTGTATTTTTAGCAACTCTCGTTGGTCTAGGCTTACAGAAGGGATAATCAAAATATCCGAGTCACCCTGGTCAGGTAAATCTATATTTTGCCAGCGATCGCATAAATGAGTTTGTAGTTCCCTGAATAGTAAGGCTTTTTCTCTATTAGCAGTATCTAATTTTGTCATAGTTTTTATCAATTATTATTGAGTTTGATAGAACTAATTTGACATCTATAATAATCAGCATTTAGTGCCTTTGGGTAAGTCCCGTTTATCTAAAATGGCCCTCGCTATCGTCCCCAAGCCAAGGGATGAACAAACCCATTCTACTTTGTAAACCTTTAAGTTTGCCCGTAACTTTCTGGTTTTAAATTACCCAACCCTCTTGCTCCTCTCTCACCGAGAGGATAGGGGTTGGTTACCCTTTCTCTTACCTAGGGATGTTAGATAAAGGCGTCGGTACAAAATCAATTTTTATCAGCTTGGATAATAGATAGTTTAAAAATTGCTGCTATAGCTAAAGAGCACTCAGAAACCTCTAATAACCACTCTAACCTCTCTCACTTCTTGAGTTTTTTTTCGCTTGAGTAATAAACTGTTTGTATAGCAAGGGAGCTAACAGGTTTTTTCTGTTTTGATTGATACTTTTCACTTTTTTTGCTAAACTATTATTTCCAACAAGACGGACACAACCATTTGCTCCTTTTGCGCTCTCGGTATTTTTGTCCCAATGTTGGATATATACGGCACTTAAATCTCGCTTTCATAAAATAAAATGGATTTGTAACTCACAAAATGATAACATAATAAGAATAACCAAAAAATTACCGTAGAAAGGTGAGGCTTTCAAGCTAGTTTTTTGGTAATTCAAGCTAGTTTTTTGGTGAATTTTCAGAGTGATAACTTCTGGGAAGTGATTTTTCAACTTAGCTAAAAATTTCAGAGTTGTTAGATTGTAAGACCTAGGCTTGGGAAAATGCCAAAGGAAAACAGATCTAGTTGCCTATCTCTTATATTACCTAATTTTTAGTAATCTGTCTTAAAATTTGACATATACTTTTATATGCCTAAGTAGTTTAATTACTTGAAATCCAATATTAATCAGGAATAAAGCATAATATTCTTTTAAAAAGAATTTTTATCTGAACTGAAAAAATATTAGAAAGAAGTATAACAAAAGTCAGAAACGAAGATGATAAAAGAATTTATTGAATTACTCAAGAGGGGAGACTACAACCTAAGAGATCTATCCAATAAACTAGACCGAAACAGTTTTAAATTATTACTTTAATCAAAATAATTCATATCATCATCTTTGTTACTACGAGCGTACTTAGAAGGTGGGCGATCGCTACTCCAAGCCCACCAACTAGTATTACAATGACAATAATAAAATTCTTGCCATTTGCGACGACTATTTTCTGTATATACAGGCGATCGCCGATTTATCCATACAGCTTGTGCCTCCATTGTGCTTGCCCCACATTTAGGACAACAGAAACCAAACCCATGAATTGCTGAGTTAGTCCATTGGGGAGAAATTGGATTAAAAGCTTCCATTATTCACTTTATAATTATCAAATATTATTTATGTAAATATCTTAACTCAAAACTAGACAAAAAATTTACCTTCCATAAGAAAATTTTATCTTGAATAGGAACCAGTAGACATCTTGAAAAATGGGTCACTTATTAAATTAAATTTTTTCCCTTGTATACTTTACGCTCTTTTCTTCTCAACTTAGTTTTAACCCATCAGCATGAAAATTGACAAAATAGTGGTGAATAGGGAACAAGTAAAACAATATTTACCTTCTCATTTGTATCACATTAATCTGCAACCTACTGTAAGCTCTAATATATGTAGCAATCCCAAGTAAATCATAACAGATATAATAGTAAAAATAATATCTTTTTTTGGTGTTTCATCACTGCGGGATGATTTCTAATGAAGTAGAAAATTTTAATTGACGTATACCCCCGCCCAATCATGAAAATAAATTGTCTAAAATATGACTCTAATAACATTATAAAAAATAGTCTAAGAAGGGGGGGAATTTATCAATATCAGAATTGTAGCTGCCAAGTTATTAAATATTATTCTGAACTAGGCAGCAAAAACTTTATCATATAATCTGAGTTAAATTCTGTAATTATTATTTGGAGCGATCGCTATTTTATTAAAACCTTAAAATTAGGAATAAATTACATATAATCTTGCAATAGTACAGTACCAATAATCCTACTAAAAATGATTAATTAGTGAAATAAAACAAAAGTTATAGAGGATAAATTGGCTAAATAGCAACTACACATATAACTCATAAAGCAAGCAATATTTATGATTAACAATATCATCTGCTATGAGGATATATTTTAAGTTATGGTTGAGAAACAACAGATAAAAAAAGAGAAATTTTACTTTACTAATAAAAAAGAAAAGTCGACTTATTCTGGTACCTTAGACTATCAAAACCCAGAATTTATTCATCTTGAAAAGATGTCGAAATACTGCAAATACCATAAAAAATATTTAAGTATTTACAGCAGCAAAATCCCGGAAAAATATCAGCAATATTTGGGCATAGAGCAACTGATCATAATTTGATATAATTCTAATTAACATTTAATGATAATTAATACTCAAAATCCGAAGCATAATCCTGGATAAATTGTACAAAATTTGTTCCGATGCCTCGGGAAAAACCCTGTTAAAGATATTTGGTAACTAGCCCAAAACTTCATCAGACAATTTGCTCATCTTTGTAGTTATTTAAAAATAGTTAAGTTATTTAAAGTTTTTGTTACCGATATTTGAATATTCAACTTTTCCAAAGTTTTTAAGTATGGAATTTTGCCACAACCAATGTGTGGACTACTATAATTATTTCACCACTTATCAATAACGAAAAAACCACATCGCATAATCTTCTAATAATTGAGCATTAACAGAGTTTTCTGCAACCGCTTCTAAATCAACCAATGGCAATGTAAACTTTAAATTATCTGTAGTACGTTCTAACACACCTAAAATTCCATCTTCGACGTCTAATTTCTGGTCTAAATTTAAAAGATTAAACTTATCTGTGTAAGATGGTTGTGTCTTTTTGAGCTTTTTATATTCTTTTGTACTTCCTGGACCCATCGTATAATATTCTTCCCATTCAAACTCTTCCATACCTTTAACTAAACAAGGAATTTTTAGATTTTTCTTCAGATATTTTAAATACTTTTTTAAATTACTTCGATTAACTTCTAAATTTGTAGTGCCGAAAACTTCTTCTAATTTTTGTTCAAAAACTTCCCTCCGATTTTTTTCTTCTTCATCATTATCTTTTACTATCTCTTCAAAAGCATCAATATGCTGTAAAAAATCTTCAATAGGCGCAGTTCTACCTAAATTTTCTCTACCATTCAGTTTAGATGTTTTTCCTGATACAATAGTCTCATCAATTTCAATTGGTTTCAGGTGTATATTATCAGGTTTAGACTTATTTTTATTTGGTCTTTGATTAGATTTTGGCATATAATTCTTACCTTATTCAGGTTTATCATTTAAAGAGTATATATATAGAATAAAAAATTCCATTAATCTATCTGACGAGTAAACTATGACACAAATAACACAGTCCCCAGAACCAATAATTTATCAAGGACAGTTCGGAGATTTTACTATAACTAAAAGCGATCGCCTTAGTGTAATTATTTATCGTAGTGGCTTAATGATAGCTGCTCTTAGTTTTGCATTAGGCAGTGTCCTAGTATTATGGCTTGGTGAAAACCCCATCATCATTAAAGCACTTACGCCCATCATTGGCTGTTTTTATCTAGCTAGTGCTGTAAGTTTAACCACTATTCATATTTATATGGCCAGCTTACATCGACTACTCCAACTATTTTGGATCATAGGGACTATTACTACAGTAATCTTAGCAATTAAAAGTAGTGACCCACTTGCATTAACAGTTTACAACAATCCTGTCTCTATTTTCGGTGTAGGTTTTACATTTGCTGCTTTGACTGGTATTTATTTCAAAGAAGCTTTTTGCTTTAACCGTTTAGAAACTAAATTACTCACACCTTTAGTACCTTTTTTACTCTTATCTCATTTGGTTGGTTTTTTATCAATTGAAATGAAAGAGTTTTTATTAGGAACTTGGGCTTTCCTATTTATGATTTTTGCTATCCGAAAGGCATTTCAACCAATACCTCCAGATATTGGGGATAAGACTGTTTTTGAATATTTACATCAACAAAAAAAATTGGAAAAAAGCTGATCATCCTTAGACAATAGTTAGGGTGGGCAAATATTGCTTAGTTTAACATAATATGTACTACTAAAAAATTGCCCACTATACTAATTAAAAAACTTGAAATCTAGCTTTTTTTATTTGCCTTTTCCCTCTTGTCTGTCATATATCAATGTCGCTGAAAAAAACATCAAAAGCAGTTTAAAAATAACCTCTGTTAAAGTAATTTTTATTAATATATGTTCTTGAAAACTCCACCCTAGTCGTAACTGAATGATTGATTAAAATGTTTTTATTTCAGATATTTACAGCAACGGTTTGTGGAAATTAAACATTATGGATTTTTTAGCCATATTTACAGTAATTATAGGGATGATTTTGATAAAAAACTCCTCATAACTTGATAGCTGATTAAATGTAGCGATCGCCCACAATGAAATTTTCAAATTTTAAGTCCAGATAAACGTAATATTTTCAAGATTAATGTCAATCAATAATCAATTATATTGACTTATCACTATAACAGAGGACTACCAAGTCTTCGATCAAAATAAAAATATAATATGCTATTTTTATCTACTGTAGAATTCTATAATACCTCATTTATCTTCAAAATTATGATTAGATTGCTTGCTATACTAGTAACAAAAACAGAACTTTATTAATTGACTTTCACTTAATAACTAACTACAGCTAGAAGGGTAGATACTGATATGGTTTTTACGAGTTCCTTCGGACAAGCACAAGTACGAGTATAAGTTATGTGTTTCTGAGCTCATCATTATTTACAGATAGTTCCCTAATTTTAAAACTTTTTCTAATTGTAGTTTTGTTAAGAGGATTTGACTTAGACTTGAATTTCGACTTAACGAATCTTAAATTTTGGACTTAGATTCTAGTTTATTGTACCATTTGCTGTTATTATAAGTAGGTCGGTGTTAAAATTTGTCGCTATGTAACAAAATGTAAATTTACTCAAATAAACTGTATGGAGTAGCTTAGAGTCAACACACAAATCTTAATATAGCTAAGTTTTTTTTTCACCCTTACCTACTTATTATCCTAATTTCTCTTTCTTGTGCAACAACAAAACCTTGTAGTTGTAGTTGCGATCGAGACTAGAATGCTAGTTATATTCAAGCAACGGCTGTCAGTTGGATCGTAATAGCCTGTGGACTGGATAACGCCAACTTTATCAGAACAAAACAGAAACAGAAATAGACCAAAATAAAAAAAAAGGAAGTTTTAGATTTCACGCCGTTAGACTAAAGCACTCAAGAGTGATAGATGAAATGACTCTCATGGGAAATTACTTTTGAGTTCTAGGAAAACTTACACTTTCTTGGTTTTGGTGAGGTATAGGTATGAAATCTAAATTTGTCAAGTTAAAAATGCTTTTTAATTAGGAATTGGGTGGTCGCTATTTCCAGAAAAATCATAGTCAAAATTATCAAAGCTGCTTTCTTAATTACCAGTTTGTTGTTGAATACGAATTAATTCAGCTTGAATTTTTTCTCGCCAAGTTTTATCTTTTCTTTGGATCTGTGTAATTTCATTAAACCGAGAAACCGTCAAATCATTTCCTTCAATAATTTTTTTAGCTTGCTTGCAGTAACTCATAGCAATTACCTGAATATTTTTTGGTAAAGCATTAACACTACTTTTCTCATTACAAATTATTGGTGGAACAGACCCTCCGGGACTTCGTTTTTGAAATTCATTTTTAATTTCTCTATATACTTCTATTCTTAGATTCTCAATTTTTAATACTGAAAAAGCATATTTATTTATTTCTTCAGGAGTAATGGCTTGATCTGTGAGTAATTCTTGAGCATAGACTGCTGTAGTAAATATAGAATCTAATGAAAGGTTAAACCATCTAGGTGTTATATTTATCATTAAACCTAATGTAGACAAAGTTACTACTAATACAGACCTGGACAACAACCTCTGGGGACATAGTTGAATAGTATGAGCTAAAGCTTTAATTTTCATACTTCTGATCAAAAATAAGAATTAAACTATAATATATAGAATTGTATTAACCTGAAAAAGTTCCAGATTAGAGAGTATCTGTAAATCAAATATTAAATCTTGATTTAGAGTGAGTTAGGTGCAGATGTACCCATTCAACCTAATAATCTCTGTGATTAGCCTGTAACCCAGGGAAGCTTTGACTTTGAATAGACCTGAAATTTATTTACACATACCTTCTTAATTAATTATATTTAATGAGAGTAGAGAAAATTTAATTAACTTAATATCTGTAATATTATCTCTACTTTCCATAAAAAAAATTAATTAGTAAAGTCTATATAAGTGATAAAATTAGTGTATTTTAATATTTTATTTTTAATAATTTGTGTTTTAAAACCTCAAATAATTTGCTAATTTTAGTAGAAAAATACCAATTATAGATACTAAAAATCGAAAAAAATTAAATCACTAACTAGGCTTTATAAATGTTTGGTATCAATAAATTTTAGGGTAATAGCAGTAAGTTTGAGATGATAACTAAATCTTCATTTTATCTGATTAGTAAATTAATAACTTTGTCCTATTTTTCAGAACAAAAATATGAATTTATAGTTGAATTTTAATAGTAAAAATAATAGTAAGACTATTTTTATAGATATAATACTAAGAGTAACCAATGTTTTTGACAAATGGTAAGGGCATATATTGAATAGAGCTAGGTCAGAAGGAAGAAGTAAGAAGAAGAAAATATTGAAAAAAAATGTATATAATGATAGGCATATATATCTCAAATCAATTGGAGCAGATATTTTTAAAGATATCAAATTAAGATGCACCTTTTTGTAGCATTCTTTTTTCAAAGTGGTATAATTAATTATCTACATTGACTGAATTGTTAGTATTTAGTTTACAAATCATAATGACTAATATTATATTAGATATTCGTAACCTCAAAGTTCAATTTACAACTGAAGAAAAACTAGTAACAGCTGTTGATGGTATATCCTTTAGGATTAAAAGAGGCCAAACCTTAGGCATAGTTGGAGAATCAGGTTCTGGAAAATCTGTCACATCTCTGGCAACTATGGGTTTACTACTGGCGAAATCTTGCCAAATTCAGGGTGAAATTTGGTTCAATAATTTAGCAGAAAACGCGTACAACTCTCAACCAGTCAACTTATTAGAATTATCAGATCAGCAAAAACAACAATACCGAGGTGGGAAAATTTCAATGATTTTCCAAGAACCTATGAGTTCTTTAAACCCAGTTTACACCATAGGATTTCAATTAACAGAAGCTATTAGATTTCATCAAAATGTTTCATTAGGAGAAGCACGACGTCAAGCAGTATCCCTACTTCAAGAAGTAAAGCTTCTTCCTAATGATGAGGTATTGCGACAAAAATGTCTAGAAGAAATAACTGAACATAGTCAAGACTTACTACAAGCAAAATTTAAACGGGGACGAGCCAAAATAGTAGATGAAGATAGCAAACCTGCTGTTAGGCTAGGACAGGAAAGTGAAGCTGTCGCCAGGCTCCGTCAACGCAAAATCATGGTGAAAGTAAATCAAAAAAAGTTAGCCATGTTAGATCGTTACCCCCACGAACTTTCTGGCGGTCAAATTCAAAGGGTAATGATAGCAATGGCAATTTCTTGCAACCCTACCTTACTAATTGCAGATGAACCGACAACAGCTTTAGATGTTACAGTGCAAGCAAAAATTTTAGACTTGTTACGAGAATTGGGAAAAAGCAGAGGAATGTCTATTATATTTATTTCCCATGACTTAGGAGTAATTTCCGAAGTAGCTGATACCGTAGCAGTAATGTATCAAGGGAAAATAGTTGAATATGGTGATATTAAGCAAATATTTTCTCAGCCACAGCATCCTTATACAAAAGGTTTATTAGCTTGTAGGCCTCCTCTACATAATAAAGTTTTGCGTCTACCTACTGTTTCTGATTTTATGGAAGAGGTGATCAACTCTAGTGGGGAAATAGAAATTCGCGAAAAAAACACGGCAGTAGCACAACCACAAAATCTAGATTTGCCAGAGAAAAAAGCACCTCAAACAGCTAAAAATCCTATCTTGCAAGTTAACCATTTGCGAGTCGGGTTCCCAATAAAAGGAATGTTTGGTCAAACTCAGCGCTTATTGATGGCAGTTAATGATGTTTCTTTTACTGTTTCTCCTGGTGAAACTCTGGGTTTAGTAGGAGAGTCTGGTTGTGGTAAAAGTACCTTATCGAGAGCAATACTCCAACTGATTCCAGTTACCAGTGGGCAGGTATTTTTTGAAGGTCAAGAAATTACAAATTCCCAAACAGGTAAGTTAGGAATTAAGAAGTTTTTGGGATCGCTAAAAAACCTTCAGTCAAAAAGTGGGAACAATTCTAATCAAGAAAAATATGAGCAAATGTTGCGAAGGTGCCGGCGGGATATGCAAATTATTTTTCAAGATCCTTTTGGTTCACTTGATCCTCGCTTAACAGTTGGCGCAGCTGTGATGGAACCAATGTTAATTCACAGTGTAGGTAATAGTTTTAAAGTGAGGCGCGATCGCGCAGCACATTTATTAGAAAGGGTGGGATTAACTGCTGACTCCTTAAGTCGCTATCCTTATGCTTTTTCTGGGGGTCAGCGCCAACGGATTTGTATTGCCCGTGCTTTGGCATTGAATCCTAAGTTAATTATCTGTGATGAGTCCGTTTCAGCCTTAGACGTTTCAGTACAGGCACAAGTTCTGAACCTATTAAAAGAATTACAGGATGAGTTTGGGTTGACATACATTTTTATTTCCCATGATTTGAGTGTTGTGAAATTTATGAGCGATCGGATAATGGTAATGAAACAAGGCAAAATTGAAGAAATTGGTCTTGCCGAACAAGTTTATGATCAACCGCAACGGGAATATACACGCCAACTTATTGCTTCTATTCCTATGGGAAAGACTTATACCAATTAACATATCGCCTATAAGAATAGATAGGACTTACCTACGCCAACCCTCAGTTTCTGGGATAAATGTTTGTTTTTCACAAAAAACACCTAGAAAAAAAACTTCGTTTCTAGGTTTACCTTTTTTGTTTCCTTTTCCAAATGGAGACCAGGTAGATTTTGGTTTAGTAAATTGATTCATTCAGTTAAAGAAACCATGAAGCAACATAGTTCACATCTCTCAAAATAATCCATAGTCATCATTTCTGATGACTCACAATTTTTGATTAGGTTATACCACTTTCCTAAAATCAAACTACACATAGTAGACTTGTTGGGAATTAAGGAAAAAAATGGCTAAAACCCTTATCCTTTCAAGTTTATAGTGCTTTGACATATCTAAAATCATAAAAACTTTATATATTAACCTTTTGAGCACTTCAAATTTTCTCACACCAAAAAACTCTAATACTTATTGAAGAAAATTATACTCGGTTACAGAAGTGATATATTTTTGACTAAATCTACCTAATAGTTGTTGTGAAAGAGGGTAAAACGACTCAAAAATTGCTAAATATGAACGAGTCTTAAAACAAAATAGTTTCAAAATCATTAACACCTATTAAACCATAAAGTACTTGAATTCAAGGATTAAAGTCTTTTCATCAGATATATTAGTAAATATTATTCAAAAAACATCATTAAAGGTTTGTGGGAAGAGGTATTTTAGCTCAGTTACACACTAGTAAAGATAGATTATTCTACATTATCTTTTAATTTAAACATTACCCAACCTTGCTTTGAGTCAACAGAATCTGAAGTGTTACTGGGAAAAATTAAGAAATCACACAAAGGTATTTCACTAATCTTTAATTCCTCACAAAAAGCTCAGGTTAAAACTAGTTAAAATAAGATAAAAGCTAAGAAAAGTAAAAAAAAATCTTAGAAAAAATGTAAGGTTAGTGGGTAATTTTTGCATCAAAAAAAAGGGTTTTTGATGATTATTTAAATCTTAATAATAAGGAGTATATTATTAGTTTAATGCTTTAGAAATACAAAAATTTAGGTAAATAATATGAATAAAAAAAGCTAAGAAAAAGAAAAATTAAAAATTGTATATCTGGGGTAAAAATGATTTATATGACTTAAATAGAGTAAAGTTTAGTACAACTCCTAGGGTAATAAATGCCAGACTATATTTTGAAAAATACTCAAAGATTCCCAGTCGCCATAAATCTCCCAAGCTATATGAATGTTAATATAATCATGGATCTCCTCCCAAATAATCATCGAAAGTTATGTTTCAACTGCGAAAATTAATTCTAGAGAAATTATTTTTTGTATAAAGACTTTTTTTATACTGTAAATAAATCTACAGTGATTATTTTATATAAATCATTTATCCACATAAATAATGAGAATTTTTATCAATTGGAAGAGTGCTTATTTCAGCAAACTACTATTTTTGAAGTATCTACTTATTATCCACAGTTGAATTTGAGATAAATTTGTAAAAATTTTGAGTTGAATAATTGGAAACCGTAGTGCTGAAAACTTTATTTAGCTCCGGCAAATATACCCTTGTTAGCCATACTATTTTTTGGTCAGTGATGGAAATCAAGTCAATGAGTATCTATTCCTAAACAAGGCCAGATTGTTAATAATACCAATTATCAAAAATTTTACTATACTTATTTTTTTAATTTTTAAATACTATAGCAATCCCATATTGGTCGCAACAGAT
>ENA-UENV01000187-UENV01000187.1-marine-metagenome-genome-assembly--contig:-NODE-187-length-19303-cov-3.005812_pt1 | contig 19303 bp, 11 predicted proteins | sample MGYA00237878_ERZ529328 | MGnify/ENA primary metagenome ERZ529328 (study PRJEB26372, sample SAMN05368348) | marine metagenome | biome: cultured habitat; feature: ocean water; material: water; isolation... | reverse complement strand
GTAGTCCGCTTTTTGCTGTAAATAGACAGATTTCTCCTTATGCTGTAAGTACCAACGCCACCATCTTATCTCCCAGAATTGGGCAAGTCTCCATCGAATATTCATAAGGCCGCGTAATTTGTTAGTTGTGTAGATTTAGAAAGTCTATCGCTATAATAAATCTACCCCTTTATTGAACTTCCCTGCAACTCTTTGCCTTTCTTGTGTAGATAAAGGCAGGTGGCCCAGCTTGACAATTTATGCTTTGTTAACCACTGCCTTTTGCCCTTTATAGCTTTTCTAAGAATTCCATTAACCTAATTCTGGCATCTTGTTTTGCTTTAAAATCTCCCTCTTGCGTTCCACCGAATTCAAATTGGTATTCTTTTCCCTTGATATTCATTACCCCCGTTCTGTACGCCGAATCATAATCGGGATTCGCTGAGATCATGTGCCCTGCGTTTTCATACTTTATGTTTTGAAAAGAATATCCAAAACTATTATTTTTTAATCTCCTTTCAATCATATCGGCCATATACGCTGAAGGCCAGACCTTATCATCCAGTCCAGAAAACAATAAAATGGGGGCAGTTATTTGCTCTACTTTAATAATAGCCTGACTGAGTGAATCCGCCTTTGCTAATCCACTATCCCAATAGGTTAAGGTTTCAATTTTATCAGTCTCATTGCCTACTATTTTTTCCATCGGTATATAGGGAACATCAATCCCTTTGTACTTCCAACTTGCTTTCACTTCATCAGAGTTATAAGGCAAGACCGTATTTGACCAAGAAACCGAACTGGGGGCATAAGCGACCACTCCGCCTACTAGCTTAGGAAAGGTGGAAGCAATGATCAAGGCTAATTCCGCGTTTTTTGATGCTCCCATGACTACGATCTTACTCGCGTCGACTTGCGGTTGTTGACTAAGCCAATTAATGGTGTTTTCAAAGTAGGTCAATTCAATTTCTTCGGGTAATGTTGGCAAACCCTCTCCGCCTATATACGGTAGTGATAGACCGACCATTTCCTTTTTAGCAAATTCTTGTGCCCAATAATCCCCTGATTGTCCTCCTCCAATGAAGATGATTGCCGGTTTGTTCTCCAAGCCGTCCTTCGCAAAGTAAGTGGCCTGGAACCCATTTTGATTGATGTATTTAGGTTTTACCCCATCAAACAGTAGGAAGTCTGCTATGAAATAACCCAAAATCAGGAACAATACGATCGCTACGGGTAGGATTTTTTTTCTTCTTTTCGTCATTTTTTTGTTGTTGTTAATCAGATGGTGAAAGCGCGGTAGATGACGAATGGAGCCTATTGTCACACTACCTAAGGATTTAATTCCTTCCGGACTCTACTTAAAGGATGCTTCGTAATTCAGATGTAAGAGGCCAAATAATGTACAGGAATACGATTGGCTAAAGTAGGAAAACGATTATAAAATTTCAGATATCTCGTTCTGGCATTTTCGGCAAGCAAATGACTTATCGGCTACAGTTATCTGAACAGTAGTAAGATTGAACCTTTACAGGACTATGCAATACCCTTCACAAGGAGAAGAAAGAAATGTAGATGTAGTACTCTTGAGACAAATATTTAAATTTCCCAGGACCTTCTCGGCATATTAGGTAATTTTGCCGGAACGAATAGAGATGGTCACGAGCGGCAGTTCTCTCTTTATTTTTAAAAAGCACAACCTAGAGAACAAATACTTGTTAGATCCCTGAAAATTTAAATCGGAGATAGATGTTATACGCGGTTGGTACAAAAGTAAAACTTATCCATACGGGCGATGAAGGCCGTGTAATCGGTTTACTGAGTAATGGCATGCTCAATGTACATGTATTGGATGATGATATGGTGATCCCAGTGTCCCCGGAAGACCTCACTCCTTTTACCGAAACGCCAACTGCCAAACCCTCTCCACTCCCTTCCAGCAAATCCTCAGTTTCACCACCCAGTCCAAAAAGCGCCAAAGATGCTTCTTCAGTCACAACCTATTCGAAGGAAACGCTTAGCTACCAAGGACTTTTGCTCGCCTTCGAGCCCGTATTAAATGCCGATGCCACGGCTGAAAAGTATTTGGTGAAGCTCATCAATGATTCTGAGCACGAGATTTTATTTCAATACGCATTATCTCTACAAGGAGTAGTTGAGGAGAAAGTAAATAATAAGCTGAAAGCGGCCTCAGTTATGCAACTCGGACAATTGTGGTACGACGAACTAAATGATGCTCCGGAAGTGCTAATTGCTATCTGGAGAATCACGACGGATGGAACAGGGGGAAAGCAGGAAAAAAGAATCCGACTCAAGGCCAAAACCTTTTTCAAATCCACCCAAATCGCCCCTTTGCTGCATAAGTCCGTCCATCTATTTCCCGTATTTGAGAATCTCAATACCGAAAGAAGGGATACCAAAGAAAATCTACAGAACTACACCAAAAGAATGCACCGTCCAAAAACCCGCATCAATTACGTGGGAGATAAGGTAAACATCGATACGACAGCTTTCGCAGAGTTTCCGACCGAGATTGATCTTCATATTGAAAAACTCTTACCAGATAGTGCCAAATTAGTTAAAAGACAAATTTTGCGTGTACAATTGGAGGCCTTTGAAAACTACCTGAACCAAGCCATTCGACTGGGGGTGGAACGGGTATTTGTGATTCATGGAGTGGGTGAAGGAAAATTACGAAATGCTATAGCCACTCGCTTGATCAAATACAAGAATGAGTTTCACCCTCGTTACGGTTTCGGTGCTACTGAAATCATCTTCTGACCGCCATTAATTTTCCGCTTACCTGTGCTTTTCATATTGCCACATTGGCGTCTTGTTTTGGAGCTCCTGATACAATTCCTCTCCAAGCGAGGAGGATTGCAAAGCCCCTGCATTTTGCCTAAGTTGTTCAACAGAACTTGCGCCAATAACAATGCTGGTCACCGCTGGGTTTTGCCAGCAATAAGCTAAAGCCAAATGACCTCTCGCTTGCTTCCCTTGGCATTTCTGATCTAACAGCCCCTGCACTTGGCGAACGATCTCAACATCATGTCCTAAATAGGCTCTTGGGGCCTTATTCGCCAATAGTCCTTTCGCTATCCCACCCCTGACCAGAACGCCAACTTCATGCTGGGCTAAATGACCTAGAGCGAATTCTTCAGGTCTTCGATCCAACAAACTGTACTGCATCATGTTGCTGACAATATTAGATCGCTGTACATACTCTCGGATCACATTGTGTCGGATGGAAGAGATCCCGTAATACCTGATATATCCCTCCTGGCATAGCTCTTCGAAAGCTTCTATTGTCTCATCGATCGGATCTTCTAACGTTCCTCCATGTAATTGATAAAGATCAATATAGTCTGTCTGCAGGCGTTTCAGGCTTGCTTTTACGGCCTGTTTTATATAAGCCTTTTTGGGGTTCCAATCCCAGCCACTACCATCACTTCGCCATTGATTACCTACTTTGGTAGCCAAAATGATCTCCTGCCTTTGTTCTTTCAACAACTTCCCAATAATTCGCTCGTTTTCTCCCTTGTCGTAGAGATCAGCAGTATCGAAGTAATTGATGCCAAGATCTAGTGCTTCATGAATAATGGGCCGAGCCTGTTCCTCTCTATGGAAGGACATGCCGCCCAAGGATAGTCTACTGATGTTCAGTTCTGAGCTTCCTAGTTGCTTGTATTGCATAATCTTTCTGTGGATGTTGTCGCTATACGACAGAATATGTCTGAAAATCAGGCGGTAAGGCCAGTAGGACAAAAATGGGCCAACATTACCCATATATTTAAAGTTAGAAAGGTATAAAAAATCCGAGCAATCTATGTCAGCATGGCTAAGCCTAGACCAATATAACCAGGAGAGGTTACGGCAGCCGATCCTCACCCTGCATCACGCCACCCAAATTTTGGCTAGTACAGCCGACTGCCTGCTTCCTAAGCGGGCCGATGACTCACATACCAATTTAGGCTGGGATCATAGCTTGCAAGCCTTACTTACTCACCCGCTAGAAGATCAGTATCAGCTGGCGCTGGAGTATGAGCACTTTTCCTTGGCTATCTTGGAGGAGAGCGTAATCAAAAGTCGATATGCTCTGGCTGGCCAAACGTTAGATGGTGTATATAATTGGCTAAGGGTTACCTTCAACAAGCTGGGATTACAAGGAGAGAAGATCAAGCCCTTGGATAGATACCAGATTCCGGCCCATCCCATACAAGAGGGGCGACCGTTCAATAAACCCGATCAAAGAATTTTGCTGGAATTAGCAAACCGAAGAAACAATGCGCAAGAAATTTTTGTTTCAATTGCGCCTGGGTTTCCCTATGCTTCCTCCGTCCGAACATGGCCCCATCATTTTGACATTGGGGTTTATATTCCGATACGAAGAGATGAAACTCATCAAGACCTAAACTCCATAGGTTTGGGGATGGCAGTCCCTGACGGTTCAGTTAATGACATGTACTTCTATGTAAACCATTGGTCCCAAAAGGCCATTAGTTATCCGGACAATATGCCGAAGCTGACTAGTGGTGGGTACTGGTATCAAGAGAACTGGACTGGCGCAGTCTTACCTTTAAAGGTAGTGACCGCTTCTGCCCAATCGCATGATCAGCAGGAAATAGTACAAACCTTTTTTGATTCAGCCATTAAGGCCTCATTGGACTTAATTGGAGTGGGTTGATCCGCTATTGCATGGACAGAAACTCCAACAATGTTGCCTAAAGCTACGTAAACCACTAATATGAAAAAGAAAGCAATTTGGAACGGTCAAGTTTTGGCCGAAAGCGACGACATCGTCAACATTGAGGGCAATGCCTACTTTCCTGTAGAGAGCCTCAACAAGGATTTTTTCCAGGATAGTGGTACTCACACCGTTTGTCCTTGGAAGGGTACTGCTTCTTATTACAGCTTATCCGTAGATGGAAAAGAAAACGCCGATGCAGCCTGGTATTACCCAGCACCAAGGGATGCTGCAAAAGTGATCAAAGATCGAGTAGCTTTCTGGAAAGGCGTAGAAGTAGTAGATGCCTAATGTCTTAGTTTTTGTTCTGAATCCTATTTTTTTCTCAAGAGTATGTTTAAGATTCCATCAATCGACTTCTGGCGGCAAATTTTCTCCTATGCTTCGTTGAAAAGCCTCACCGTACCTTCCAGGTGTGCTTTGGTCTCGTCAACAGCCAATTAGCCTAAATCCGTTCATAATCTAAAACATGGAGAACCATATCGCCTTTTTTGAGGATTACATTTTGAGGAAGACGTTTGGCCTAAAGAGGTTTACCCAGGACTCTCCAGTCTTCCCGGAGGTTTGGGCACAATATTTTCTGGCGAAGAAGAATGATCGAGTTGATTTAATTCTTACACCGCATAGAAAATACTCTTCAGCCACACTCCTAGTTTCTATTAGGCAGGCACTAAAGGACTTCAATCCCACGGCTAACTTTGTCACGGCCCCCCCTTTCTGGCATTTAGCAACATCTGGTGAAATGTTGGCTGTCAAATTGACCTTTGAGGAATTAGTACATGTTGCTCTCCCTATGACAAGTTGGTGGCAAAACTACCTTTGGGACAAAAGCAACAAAAAGGCCTCAGATCAACATGGTTGGTTTTCAGATTTAGTAAAGGCAATCAGTTGGTTTCAACTACAGCAAGGCCCTGATTTCGACCTAATCCAGACCCAACAGGGGTTATTGTCTGAGGAATATAAAAACCAGCCGATTACCCCTGCCTTGCAAGAAATTAAGCCACAAGAGGCGCCCACCCCACTGTGGGCTGTAAGTTGGAATCGTCGTGCCAGGATCAGTATGTACAGGTCGAACCGGACCATTAAGGCAGAGCCATCTAGAAGACTATTTGATATTGATGGTAGGGGGATTACGTGGGCTGTAATTGATAGTGGTATAGATGCTACGCATCCTGGTTTTCGGGCGTTTGATCCCGTAAAGGAACAAGCTTACCAAGCACCCTTTGAACCCAATGATCGTCAACCGAATAAAACTCGCATCGTTGCGACCTATGACTTCACCAAGCTTCGGAAAATCTTGACTAATCTAGAGGGGGCGATACTAGCGGAAAACGTGAAGACAAAAAACAGATTCAAGAAGATTATAAAAACAAGCGATCTAACACAAACATCAGATAATCAGAACAATAAGTTATCAGGAAACGAAATCCGGACCTCGATAAATGACATTGAAAAAAGCCTCAAGAACGGGAGGGATCTAGACTGGTCAGTAATTGCACCACTGATAAGGATTCCGCATCGAGATATCAATCAATATGAACCCCCAAAACATCCACATGGTACTCACGTAGCCGGTATTTTAGGCGCCAATATGGCCTTGACGGAAGGAAAAAGAAGTGGAACGATTGTGGGCGTCTGTCCTGCCATAGAAATCTACGATTTACGTGTTTTCGAGGAAGATGGTACCGGTGATGAATTTAGCATTTTAGCTGCCTTACAATTTGTGCGATGGCTAAATCGGCAAAAAGATCAACCGATAATACATGGCGTAAATATGAGCATGTCTCTCAAACATGAAGTGAGAAATTATGCCTGTGGGAGAACCCCAATATGTGAGGAATGTAATCGGCTAGTTGGACAAGGGGCTATTGTCGTTGCTGCAGCAGGGAACGCTGGAAGATCTCTGTTTACCCTCGAATCAGGATTCAAAGATGAAGGCTACAGGGATGTGAGTATTACGGATCCAGGCAATGCAGAGCAAGTAATCACCGTTGGCTCCACACATCGAAATAAACCCCATTCATATGGAGTTTCCTATTTCTCCAGCAGAGGGCCCACTGGGGATGGACGCCTCAAACCAGATTTGGTGGCGCCAGGTGAAAAGATCGTGTCTCTGTATCCAGATGAAATGGAAGAGAGACTAGACGGCACCTCCATGGCAGCTCCTCATGTTTCAGGCGCAGCAGCATTATTGCTGGCCAAGAATCGAGAATTGATTGGTGAACCTGGAAAAGTCAAACATATATTATGCAGTACAGCCACGGATCTAAATAGAGAGAAGTATTTCCAAGGAGCCGGATTGGTGGATGTACTTAGAGCTTTACAAAGTATATAAGGGTATCTCAAAACTTAACCCGCCTCTTGGCAGGCTTTAACATACGCTGTAGAAAAATCTATTCAAAATTATAAGATCAAAAGTATACTATGATTTTTTCCCTCGAACTATTACAGGCCAAACAAGGAGACTGTCTTTTGTTGCATTATGGATCACCTCAGCAAGAAAACATCATCATTATAGACGGTGGACCCGGCCGCCATTTCAACACTTATAGAGAAACTCTAAAACCAAGACTAAAGCAAATAAAAGATAAATTATCTCCGAATGAACCGCTCCCCATTTCGATGACTATGATAAGTCATATGGATGATGATCACGCAGCTGGGATATTGAGAATGCTGCAAGATATCGAGTCGGACGTAGAAGATAATATCCCCCCATACATTGACATCAAACATCTCTGGTTTAACACCTTTGATGATATCATTGGCAATATCGAAATTCCTCAAATTGCAGATTTATCCTCGGGAGCAGCAATAGCAACTATTGCCGCTCAAATTCCAGGATTAGCAAATATGGAAGAGCATACAGCAGCGGTAATTGCCTCCACCAGGCAAGGTCGTATCATTCGAGATTTAGCAAATAAATTAACAATACCGGTCAACAGTCCCTTCCCTGAAATGGGAGCAAATAAGCCTCCGATGGTTAGGGCTGATGTGGGATCCAATACGATCGAATGGGATCCAGGGTTGCGGATCCAGGTGTTACACCCGAACTTCAATCGCCTGCAAGAAATGCAGCAGAAATGGGATACGGACCTAAAGAAGGCTCATGCCAATAATGATCCTGATATCATTTTTGCCTCGATAGCATCGAGGGATAAATCTCCGTTTACCTTAGCTAGTATCGTCTGTTTAGTTGAATTTCACGGTAAAAGGATTCTGTTAACTGGAGATTCGAGGGACGATGATATCTTACAAGGTCTAGAGGAAGCAAACTTATTGGATAGTAATGGGCAAATTTTAGTAGATATTTTGAAAATACCGCATCACGGAAGCGACCGAAATGCATCACGTCATTTCTTTGAAAGAGTACAGGCTAGACACTATGTCATTTCTGGTGATGGCAGTCATCATAATCCCGATAAATCAACCTTAGTAATGCTTTCCATGGCTACGAGAGGAAGGAATGATTTCACTATACACATGAGCAATGAAGAAGGCAAAAATGATCTAGAGCAGATACTACATGAATTCATTGAAGATGACCGAGCACGCGGGCGCACATATGGGTTTGAATTTCGGGAGAAGCATAAAAGCTCTAAAACCATTGACCTATTGCAACAAATTGATTATTAAAACAAAAGCCCCTCCTTGGAGCACAACTAATCTACAAGAGAGACTTACATTCATATCAACAAAAGCAAGTATATCGCTGTCATGTGAAAGCATAATGAAAGGCCAGAAGTCATATCAACTAGGTATGATCAAAATGACCATTAGGAAGTGACGATCATTGTTGTTCTTCTTTGACAGGCGGCCCTCTCCTAGCCCTCTTGCTGTGGAATTGCAGCAACTAAATTCAAATAAAACAAGGACTATCAACACATAAAACATCTTAAATCATTTGCTTAATCGGATAATCTATTTTAATTTTACAGCAACTAATAGCAATCTTATCTCATTTCAAATACTGTGTCAGTAGATAATCGCTCCTAAGTGAATATCTATCCAGAGATCTATCTCTATTCTCACGAAAGTCAATTCTAGCTTAGTCACTTTCGTTGTATTCCGACCAATCTATCACAGCTATTTAATTCCAAGAAGACCTTTCTCAAAATGTAAGAATTGCGACAAAACGCTTGAAAAGCTTGTCGCAAGCGAGATTTGCTGCTGCAATCTTGTGCAAATCCTTAGGTACACATCGACTATTAAAGAAAAATGAAGATCAAAAAAGGAATTAAGAGCTCTGAATCTGTATGTGATTGATACCGTCATAAAATAACAGCAAAGAACCTGATTGATCCATCAGAAGGCATGAGCTCCTATTTAGTAAGGTTAAATAGCAGGCTAATGTATTACGACATCAATCAAACGAAAGACAACTTTGAATTTTTAGAAAAATTCCAACGGCTGGCCAGAACATGGGATTCCAAAAAGCTACAAGCAGAGCTGGAACGCTTGGCTGCAACAGCAGATGGTTCTGCATTACACGGACTCCTTTCGAGCTATTGTATAGCCTTAGATCACTACCACCGAGGCTACTACCATGAAGCTGCGACCCACTTGGAGAAAAGTCAGGAGATTTTAAAAACACTCGACCATAGAGGCTCCCTAGTGAAGTACCTGACGGCCGAAATATTAGATCTTCAAGGGATAGTTCACATTGAGACCGATCAATATCGGATGGGGTATGAATCCTTGGTTGCGGCTAAGGAATATCGAGAAAAGGAATTTCCAGGAGACATAGTCGGACATATCAGGTCACTCATCCATTTCGGCCACTACAAAGGTATCATTGCTCGATTTGTTGAACAGAAAAAAAAGTACGAACAAGCAATGTTGGCCTTACAAGAGGTAGACCAATACAAGTATTGGGATCTAAAAGGAGAGATCTATACCTTATTGGGCAACGCCGAAGCCAATCTTGCCAACTTTGATGAAGCGCTTAGGTTGTATCAACAAGCGAAGTCGCATTATCTAAATTTTCTCCCTGCTAATCATTTAATATTCAGCATATTTGAGAACAATATCGGTTACATCTACCGAAAAAAAAGGCAGTTTGCGCTGTCCTATGGACTACATCGCGAAGCACTACGGATACTGGAAAACCAATTGGGTCCCAAAACCTTTAGCTACACCTACAAATGTCGTATCGAATATAACCTTGCCATTGCCTTAGAAAAACTATCTGAATACAAGAATGCCCTTTATTTCTACGGCGAAGTTCTGACATTTAGGCTGAGAACCTTTGGAAAGAACCATCGACATATCGCCTCTGCTTATGCCGGAATTGGTAGGTGTCATGCAGAGAAAGGGGATCTACAGGCTGCTACAAGGTACTTACTTAAGGCCTTAGCACTTCGCCAGCAGATTTTCGGTAGCAACTCACAACATCGTCATCTAGGTACGAGCTATTATCAACTAGCTGAGATCCATTTCAAACGTGGAGACTATGAGATGGCACTATCCTACATCAACAATTCCTTAGGAGTTAGTAATCACCTTTTCAAAGGGAGTGGAAAAGCGAGCCTTGCAGTCGACCTTAATCTAAAGGCGGCCTGCCACTTATATCTGAAGCAGTATGAAGAAGCAAGGAAGTGCTTAGAAGATCAAGAAGAAGTGGTCAAGCCCATATCTGCGCGAGAGCGACAGGTTTTGAGTCAGGGATACCATATTCGGGGGCTGATCTATCAGCAAGAAGGTCGAAAGAACAAAGCACGCCAAGCTTTTCTAGAAGCCCTCAAGCTAATTTCTATTCCGGCCGATCATGAGGAGTTTACAAGCCTGCGTGCCCGCATCTTTACAGATTTAGCTAAATTGTACCTACAGTGGCGTCGACACAAAAAGGCCATTGAAAGCCTTACGGCAGCCTCTCTGTTCCTGAGAGAGACACCCTTTGAACCGGGTAGATTCGACTCTGAATCCAAAGAACAGATATCAGAGCAACTAATCTATCTGTCCATTCTACAGACGCGTGCCCTGTGTTACTTTGGAAAATATCAAAAGACGAAGGATAAGAACAAAAGAAAAAGGTTTTTGGAAAAAGCCTATCGATCATTTATCCAAGCAGGGCAAGAATTCGATAAATTACTCCCCTGCATGGATACCGAGGAGGTCCAGCTAGCCCTGATTGATCAAGAGAAAATCATATTTGAAACAGCCATTCAGGCGCTATACCTAGCCTACAAAAATACCGGTGAAGCTCGTTATGTGAAGAAAGCTTTGGTGTTTGCCGAACAGAGAAAAGCACTACTATTTTTGCAATCCGGTCTATTACAGGAGGCAAGTCCAGCCATAGATAAGCTTTGCCAGAACGATTCCAAGCAGCTCATCGAACAGATGATCAGAGAATTAAAACCGAGTACTGCTTTACTCAACTATTTTTGTACCAAAGATGGCGTGTACACCTTTCTCATTCAGAAGGAAGAAGGTATGCATATGGTCTGGACGACTTATCGGAAATCAGGAATAGAAAATCTCCAAGAAACTATTACCCATTTATCGGCTTGTGTAAATAGGACTCTGTTCAGTATCGGTGAAAATTCTGTTACTGGTAGTGCTCTACACAGTTCCATTGATATTCCTGCCAACAAGCTTTACAGATTATTGCTCCATCCTTTAGCTGCAAGACTAGGACCAGACACCAGAAGACTCGTCATCATGCCAGACTGCGAGTTGTTTTCAATCCCTTTCCAGCTTTTATTTCATAATGGTCAAACTGACTATCCCATAAGAGCAATAAATACCCACTTTTCCATTCGGGCTATGTTACTGTCAACTGTGCGTAGGCGTTGCACGACCAAACAACTTAAGGATCAAGTTTTAACGGTTGCGCCGGGGATTTTTCAGGATGCGAAGACCCTCAGTTGGCAAAACCAACTTTACAGGCTCTACCAAAATAGGATCAAGCCACATGTACAGCCAATTGAGCTGTTCGGATCCCAGGCCAGTATGCAACTAGTTTCCCAGCATTTAGATAAAGCCAAATTCATCGTTTTTTTCTCTCACTTTGCAGATCATCAAGAAGACCCTGCCATCATTCTATCCGGGAAAGAACGACTTAAAGCTAGTAAGATACACGAATTAGGCTGCCGGGCCGATCTTGTACTTCTCTTTGGATGTAGTAGTGGGACCGGACCAATCTTGGCCGGTCGAGAAGGCTTGAATTCAATTGCCAGGGCGTTTCTCATGAACGGTGCGGGGTACATCATTGCCACCTTAAGCGATGTCACTGATGAAATAGCCAGTGAGATGCTACTACAGCTTATTCTAAATATGGCAAGAGGTATGGACGCAGCCAAGGCTTTGGCTAAAGCGCAGGAAAAACTCCTGAACCAGAGAAAGTATCCCGCTCCTATTATAAATTCTTTCGTCGCCTATGGCTCTTGGAGTGCCACTTCACAAAACCAACTGAAACTGTCCCGATAGCCTTCGGGATAGTTTTATCCCGCTCAGTTCGGTTGAACCCTTCCCTACATTTCATCCTGCTATGAGAAGTAGTTACCAGCAAAAAAGGCCCGATCTACCATGTCTTGTTCAGCAATGAAAGTGTAAAAAAACTTCCCATCTAAAAAAAATATGTCCCCACTTGTCCCAAACAGTATTCGCCTTTCGACTATATAAATAACAATCGCGATGAACACTAAAATACCATAATAGAAAGACGAATAGAGAAAATTACTGCAAGCAACACGAGATAGAAGTATTACCCAGGCTATAACCTAAAATGAAGTAGGAATATGTCACTAATAAAATATTGGAAAGCCATTCGGGAACTGATTATTCAAACCACAATTGAGGTTGGAGAGCCCACCTACTGGATCCATCCAGACCCCACAAAAGATGTGAGAATCAACTATGCAGCACGAAGAATTTTCAAGGAACTGACACGTCATCAGATTCCCGTTCAAAACCAAGATTCTACGGGCTCTGGGCAAGACCTGTTTTGTTCAGACGACTTGCCTGGACTGATCAAAGCGTTATTAGAAAAGCATCTCTCGACCATCATTGAGGAGTATAATTTCTTCCAAAATCCCACCAGAATATTTCAGGAATACGATTTTAGAATCAGAGCCGAATTAAGAAACGGATGTTCCCCGATTGAAAATTCTATCCTGGATGATATATGGGGAATTATGTCAAAGGTCGCATGGGAAATCAATTCCCAACATCTCCTTTATCATGACAGATTATTACTCACTTACTTATCAGACACTCCAGGATTTCTCATGCACTCATTGAGTGCCCATTTAAGTAAGGAATTCCCTTGGTTATTAAGAAATCTCATCTATTTAACCCAGGTGGAAAAAACTTGGGATTTGATTACCAAAAAGATAAAACTACAAAGGGAAACCTCCTCAAAATGGTTTAAGCAAAAAGAGATCGATTATGACTTGCGATCCATCCGAATCCTCTCAAATTTACTAACGCCGCTATTAAGAATAAAGCTACTGAAAGCCAAGTGGATCACCATTGACCTTAATCCCACCGAAGCCGATACTTTCTTACAGAAGATGATACTCAATAGCTTGAATCAGGAGGTGCAGGAAGGGAAATCTATAGGAATGAAGATCAATGATTTAGTAGATAGATTTCAGCTTTATCTTGATCCTCTGCACTTAGCATTCCGATATCGGATCAAGTTGATCAAAGCCCTAAGACATGGTGTAGAAGGGCCGGTTTCCGAAGAATTAGAAGTATTGTATTGGGAGGCCATTGAGAACAGGTTACTTCATCTTGCTTTCACCTTTGATGGGAAGAATAACTGCACGGTCCAATCCTTTCTTTTGAATCACGTAGCCGACAAAGCCAGAATAGATGCCTTGAGGAGATATGGACGAATCAGAAGAAATAGGAATTTGGATCTACCTAGTATAAGCGGTGATGTAGCCCCTAGTAATGAAAGTCTGTTTGAATTAGGACAACAAAAAGACAAGATTATCAGCACTATAGAGTGGTGGCTTAGAACCTTAAAACACGAATCCGCTGCATTGCTCCTGTTCTACTATTGGATCAAGAGCACCAATCTGCCGATTGACAATGCATTGGCCGTAGATTTCACAAAAGAAATCACGCATTCCTTTGACAAAGATGAATTCTACAAGCTGGTTCAGCAGCAGTTGGGAAGAAGCTATGAATTACCCACCGATCAAGCGATATTTAAATCTTTAGGAACCCTATTCAACATCATTAATCCTGACCTTAGTTTGGAGGCCCTTAAGCGACGAATCGGCAGAGCCACCGATAACTTTTTCTTGTTACTAGAAAGGGAGAAAGATACTGGTGAAGAATCAACAATTCTCCAAAAGCTCATCAAAGAGGGAGGAAAGAAAGAAGTCATCTCCTGCATGCGCATCTACTTTGAACAGAAATACCCACCCTATTTTTATTAGCTAGCCAATTGCCCATTTACAGCATAAGAGATGATTAATAAAACCCTCAAAAGCACTACTAATGCAAGTACTATTCCAATCCATCGCCTATGTCCATCAGCATTGCTACCTTAGTCATCTGTGTGAAAGTCTTCCTTATTTGAACGCCGCATTTTCAAACAAAATATCATAAAAATGGAAAAGTTAAAGTTAGAAATCATGGATGAAAGCTTCCGTAGTCGCATTGCCACACAATATGCAGAGGCTATGAAATATGACATAGTGGACTTCATGCCAGGGCCTCTGTATGAACTAGTACAAGAAGATCAGCAACTCTGGCGGGAGGCACAGGAATTATATGTCCACATTAAGGAAACGATACCGCCAGGCATCAAAGAGGAGTTCAATTATTATTTAAAGAAGATTTGCAAGCCAAAAAATCCGGTAAGAATGCAACATGAACATCAAACAATGGAGTTAACACAACAGCACAATCGGTTCGCACTAGAGTCTCCAGAGATAGAAGCAGCTTACATTGATAGAGTACCATTCACTTTTAAAGCGGAGAAACTACGAGGGTCACTAGGCATTACGGTCAGCATCGAACATGAAGAATCGGGGAAGCTTTGGGTGACCAATCAACAAGTAACCTACACGAACAATTGTTTTACAGCAGATCTCTCCTCCCCAAACTATCCAAATGGGCGATATATTTGGAAACTCGATTCTGATGCTGCTCCCTCTTGCAGCGGAGAAGTAATTTTAACCGACAATAAGGAACTATACTCCTTTATAAGAGCGAGGTATGGAGAGTACAAGTTTATCAACCTCAATCAAATTCAGAATTTACCCACCACTTCTGAAACGAACTAAGCTACTTATTTTCGGAAATGTTTTGACTTCAAAACTTCAGAGGATTTAATTCTCTCTATCAAATGATTACTTGTCAAGAAGTACAGTTACAGTTATAGTAGCTTTCTATGCCAAAGAGTATTCTGACAAGATTACTACTCAAATAGGTCCAAAACCAAGTATGGTAGTTCTGGGTAGAAGCTATTAAACCCGGCAGCATTACTTTGGTAGACAAACCTTTAAACACTTCTAAAACCTAATACACCTTAAGGAGATATGGAAGATCCTATTATCATATGTTCTCCACGGTTGACCCCTTACATGAGGCGCATAAATTTCTTCCAATAATTCTATGTCTACCTACCTGATCTGAAATTTTAATACAATTTGAATAGTACTGGGAAACGCTTGATTGTAACCATCAACAGGCTTCCCAGTACTTTGCTCTTTCCACAATGCTTTTCGCACACCTATTATCCTGCTCATTCCTCTATTCCATTTAGTCTACCACCGGCCCTTGCATACTCCCTTATGTGGCTCAGCACCTGGGTAGGGACCGTTTTCCAACAATTAATCTCACCCCGATCGACAGCAGCAGAACCCAGTATTTAAAATATTGATTTTCAGATATATCAATCAAATTCACAAGAGTAAAGCAAGTGCCATTTCCCAAAAATATTGGACCAAAAGATAAGAAGAGTTGTCATTTCCTGCAGATGAAACTCGACTAAAGAGGTAAATCTTGGAAAGCAAACGGGCACAAAGTAATGAAACGAGGCCCAAGCTAAAAAGGTAACAATTGCCTGTATTCTAAGAGGTATGAGAAAATAAGTAAGGCAGGAATTTGTGAAAAGTGATATGATTCAAAATATCTGTCGACTTCTACAGCTTACAACCAACTTAGAAAAGTACAGCGTAAACTAATCACAAACTAATTTAAAATTATTTTAACCATGCGAATTCCTTTCGTAAATTACCTTGCAATTGGACTAACGGCGCTGCTTTCTTTGCAATTTAGTTCATGTGGTCCCAAAGCAGTTACGGTATGGGACGTTCTTGGCCCGGCAGTAACTAAGCCGCTGATCGTTGACGATCAATCCTTTCGTCAGCTGTTGTTCACCGATTTCTGGTACCAGACATTGTGCAAACAATACGGAGAATGCGGAAAGCCGATTGGCCAAGTAGTGAATCCTTTGGTAAAAGCAGCACTAAGAGCAAATGAAGCTACAATAAGCCGCTACACCAATGAGTTTCTCGTCATCCCAGACCCTGAGTGTCCAATCGATGCCTGGTGGATATGGGAGAGTTTACTCTACATTACGGATGACTTCACAGGAATAGAATTCACATCCGTAGAAATCTTTGGAGCTGATGATACCCTCTACGCAACGCTTGATGATCAAGCAAGAGTTAAAGTAGAAGGTTTTGAATACCTACAATTAAGAACAATCGGAGAAGCTCCTGCCTCAGGAAGTACCGTGACCCTTTCGATGTCTGGATTTAATACCCGTACGAGGAAGAGAGTTAACATCTCCTCAGAGATCAAGATTCGAAATAATGATCAATACACCAGTTCAAATAAGCCATAAGCATCGAAATTCCTTTGTCAATTTCGCAGTTCCCACGATAAGCTTGCTGCTGATAGTGGTTAGCTTCCAACCGATCAAGGGACAAAGAATTGTGGCAGATACCAATGCCATTAACAGCCTCTTCCGCCTTGCGGAAGGGGCCTGTTACAATAACCTAAGCTCTACCCGTTATCATCTAGCGGCAATCAGCGATCTAGCGTGCCAAGATTCCCCTTCCAATTATGAGATTCGTGCACATATCAAAGAAGCTTCTTGTGCCTTGTATTTTAATGAATTGGAGCTAGTTCTACACAATTTAGAAAAAGCTAAGAGCCTGCTTAAATTCCTACCTGACAATCCCGATAAATCAAACCTAAAGTATCAAGTAAGCAATATTTACGGAGATTACTATTTACAGCGCGGTCAGTATACACAGGCCATAGCCACCAATGAAAACATAATTGAGCAGCTGCAAAAAAAGCGGCAAGGGGATGGGTTAAGCGACAATGAATTTGGGCGACTGATCGTGGCCTTTCTTTATCTAGCCGAGGTACAGAAGCGTAGTGGATCATACGAGGCAGCATTAGAAAGTCTCAATTATGCGATCGACTATGAAAAGGAGCACGCAAAGGAATTGGGAAGGCCTGCTCGTATAGGGTCTACCTACAGCCGGCTAGCAGAGGTTTATCGCTTACAAGGTAAACTAGAAGATGCGAAGGAGTTGTTTCAGCAGTCGAGGGAGTTTTATCAAGGCGTTATCAACAGGGGGCCTCCTCAGTTAAAAAGGAGGCTTACAAAATATATTGTCCGGGATTACCACGGACTGGCCCGGATAAATCTTTCGGAGGAAAACCTATTCCTAGTCAAAAGCAACATTGAGACCTCTTTACTATATCATACTCCATCCGATCCCATCTATGGAGAAACACTAAGCATTCTGGGCAATTATTATGAGCAAAAAGGAGATTCCACAAGAGCTGAAGAATATTATACGGAGGCCCTTAACCACTATCGAACAAACAGTGAAGTAGACAAAAGTCAAGCTATCGTCAAAGCATGCAAAAGACTGGGAGATTTCTACAAAGAAAAATCGGACTTAAGACGGGCACTATCCGCCTACCAAGAAGCTATCATTGCCGCTGTACGACAATTTGACGAGTCCAACTATCATAAAAACCCTTCCTTTGAGCAAGACATTCTATTCGGGAATGAACTGATTGGTTTGCTACATCGAAAGGTGGATGCCTTATACCATTTAAGTGAAATAAGTGAGCCTCAAGCTCAGGACACCTTGCAAGGAGCAGCTTGGGGAACGGGAGCCCTTGCCATTGACCTGCTGGATAGCTTACGTTTTGACCGCTATTCGGAAGCAGATCAATATCAGTTAGTAACGGAAAACTACGCCCTTTTTGAACTGATGTTGAGATTAGGCCAGCAAATACCAGAGACAAAACCAGAAGAACTATTTCGAGTAATTGAAAAAGCAAAAGCAGCTGTATTGGTATCCTCATTAAATCAGACCTCCATCCTACAACAGCATACCAAGAATAGGAAGGAGCAATTTGAGGAGCTACATGCCATAAAATTCCAAGTACAAGAAGCAGAAAAGGAGCTATTTAAAGCAGAAGAGGCAAAGGTGGACTCCCTGCGGTTACAAACCCTAAGAAATCAATTATTTGATTTAAATCATCAGTATACGCTATCTGAAAGAGCACTTAGAAAAACAGTTAGAGAGCAGATAGCCCTTGGATCCACCGGTCTAGATTATAGTTTGCGCTACTTGCAAGAAAATGTAATTGAAGCGGATCAAACCTTGATCAGCTACTTTTTGGGCGAACAAAGTCTGTATGCCTTCCTTATCAAACCAGACACATTTTTCTTACAAGAACTTGTTTACCAAGACCGTATCAAAGCCTTTGCCAGTACATTCAATGATGATATCTACTATAAGCGTGACAGCGAATACATCGCCAAGGCTTCCTATCTACATAGTATTTTAATTGCACCCTTGCTGGAGCATTTATCCAGCAAACGGTTAATATTTGTGCCAGATGGAGTACTAGCCTACGTACCATTTGAGCTATTACTGGATCAAGCCATACCTACCGAAACGAATTACAAAGCCTACCCTTACCTAGGTAAAAGATTTCAAATTAGCTATGCGTTTTCGGCCAATTCGCTCCCCTTACTCAGAGCAAATAAAACTAAGATAAGGTCTGTATTGGCGATTGCACCAAGCTACAGGAAACTACCTAAAGAATTTGGTCCTTTGGCCAGTAGAGGTCTATTAGACACCCTATTATACAATCAAGAAGAAGCGCTAATGCTTAAGGCTAAATTGGGAGCTCACCTATTAATAGACACGACGGCCAACAAGGAGAAATTTCTAGATCAGTTATCTCACTATCAGGTCCTTCACCTAGCCACCCATGGTATTCTTAATCGGAATCATCCTGATTATTCCTTCCTCGCATTCAGTAATCTCATAGATACCGTAAATCGCGAATACAAGCTCTACGTACAGGAAATAGCCAATTTAGAAGTAGCACTAGCATTAGCCGTACTAAGCGCTTGTGAGACGGGGACTGGTTCTTTACAGCAAGGAGAAGGTACGATGAGTCTAGCCCGTGCTTTCATGCTAGCTGGCACTAAGAGTATTGTCGCCTCACTTTGGGAAGTGGATGACAAGGCCACCAAGCAATTAATGGAATATTTCTACGAAGGGCTAAATGAAGGGCGAACAAAAGATGCCGCCTTGCAATGGGCCAAGCAGCAATACCTGATTACAGCAG
>ENA-UENV01000182-UENV01000182.1-marine-metagenome-genome-assembly--contig:-NODE-182-length-19865-cov-2.847166_pt1 | contig 19865 bp, 16 predicted proteins | sample MGYA00237878_ERZ529328 | MGnify/ENA primary metagenome ERZ529328 (study PRJEB26372, sample SAMN05368348) | marine metagenome | biome: cultured habitat; feature: ocean water; material: water; isolation... | reverse complement strand
CCGCTATTCCAGACTCCCGAAGAAGCCGCCAGACAGGCTGCAGAAAATGATGTGCATATATTAGGGATTTCTTCCCTGGCAGCAGGACATAAGACCCTAGTACCTGCTACCATCGATGCCTTAGCTGCCTTGGGGCGTGAAGATATTATGGTGATCGTAGGGGGTGTCATTCCGCATCAGGATTACGAATTCTTATATGACAAAGGAGTAGCTGGAGTTTTTGGGCCCGGCACTAAAATAGCCGTGGCTGCGCAGCAAATACTTCAAGTCTTATTGGACGAGCTGAGCTAGAGCAACTACCTTTTTCCAAGATTATCAATAATAGCTTGGGTAGCTTCCTGTGTAGAAGCCTTCCCACCCAAGTCCCGAGTCAATACTTTAGCTTCGTCGGTCGTCTTTTCAATGGCATCCACGACAAGTTGTGCCGCCTCTTCCTTACCCAGGTGATCCAGCATCATGGCTCCTGTCCAAATGCAGGCGATGGGATTAGCAATGCCCTTACCTGCGATGTCCGGAGCACTGCCATGTACCGGTTCAAACATGCTTGGAAATTCCTTTTCTGGATTGATATTGGCGCCAGGTGCAATGCCCATTCCACCAACGACAGCTGGCCCTAGATCGGATAAGATATCTCCAAAGAGATTGCTAGCAACAACTACATCAAACCAGTCTGGATGCTGAACAAAGTGTGCCGTCAAGATATCGATATGGAATTGATCTCGTTCCACCGATGGGTACTCCTGGCCGATGGCGGCGAAGCGTTCATCCCAATAAGGCATGGTGTGAATAATACCGTTGGATTTGGTAGCGCTGGTCAATTTTTGTCGTCGCTTATTCGCTAATTCAAAGGCAAAACGCATTACTCGATCCACTCCTCGCTTGGTGAATACACTTTCTTGTACCACAACTTCATAGGGTGTCCCTTCGTGCAATCTTCCCCCAATGGAAGAATATTCTCCTTCATTATTTTCCCTAACAATATAGAAGTCAATTTCACCCGGTTCGGCTAGCGGTGAGCGGATGCCCTTCAATAATCGAACAGGTCGGAGATTGACGTATTGTTGAAAGCCTCTACGAATGGGGATCAACAAGCCCCAGAGAGAGACATGATCTGGCACGCCAGGATAACCGACGGCGCCTAGAAAGATACCATCAGAATCCCGCAATCGATCCAAACCATCTTCAGGCATCATGTGCTCATGCTCTTTGAAGTATTCGCAGGAATAGTCGAAGTTTTGATACGATAATTGGAAACCACATAAACTGGCTACGGCATTCAAGACTTCCACTGAGGCTGGGATGACTTCCTTGCCGATACCATCTCCTGGAACGGTTGCTATGTGATAGGTTTTCATGGATCTGATCAATTAAAAAAGTTAAGCAATTCCTCCAGCGTCTCATCCGGAGCTTCTTCTGGTAGGTAATGTCCACAGGGAAGGCCTTTCCCCTCCACCTGATCTGCCCATTTCTTCCATTCCGCAATCACATCATATTTTTGCCCTACGAAGCCTTTCTCTCCCCACAAGCATAGTAGCGGACATTGGACCTTCCTTCCTTGGTCAATATCCACTTGATCATGCTCCAGATCAATCGTGGCAGAAGCCCGATAGTCTTCACAACTGGCGTGAATGGTCTCCGGCGTAAAACAGCGATGGGATTCCGCTAGCGCCTCCGGTGTAAAGGCGGCACTATCTCTCCCCCATTGCCCAAATTTCTTATTCAGGTAAAAAGCTGGATCAGCACCAATCATTCGTTCCGGTAAATCATGTGGCTGGATTAAAAAAAACCAATGGTAATAAGCCCTGGCAAATTCCATATCGGTAGTCCTATACATAGTATAAGTAGGGGCGATATCGAGTACAGCTAACTTGTGAATGGCATCGGGGTGATCCAGGGCTATTCGATGCCCTACCCTACCGCCTCGATCATGCCCTGCCAGCAGAAACTCCTCAAAACCCAATTGGCGCATCAGTTCTACTTGATCATTTCCCATAGCTCTTTTGGAATACGGGCTATGATGGGCATCAGTTGGGGGTTTAGAGCTATCGCCATAGGCTCTCATGTCGCTAGCCACTACGGTGAATCGCTCTGCCAGTGTTGGAGCAATCTTATGCCACATCACGTGGGTTTGTGGATAGCCATGTAGCAATAATAGCGGTGGACCTGAACCTGCCATGGCATAGCGAATGGAGATATCGCCCAGTTGAGCCGTGGCTTTGTGAAACTGATCTAACATGAGGAGTACCGTTTGGTCTCCGGCAAGTTAACAAGAAGAAAATGGAAAAGGAAGTGAGATTGGGTGGGAGCTGGGTCAATCTACAAGCTTGAGGGTGTAAAAGGTAAAAGGAGGCAGATTGACCCAGTTTATTACTCGTTAAAAAATTGGTTTCCGTAAGACGACGACAATAATTTATTGGGGAGGGACTGCAGCATTACCAGTCAAATCGGCTAAGAGGGCAAGTCCCACATCCTATATTTTCAAGTAGTAAAGAGCCTATCTAAATCCGCTCTTTCTCTTCAACTACACTACCTCCAGATAGCTTTCGGTATTTAGCGTACGAATATTATTAATGACTTCTGGTTTGATATGTGGGGTAAAAAGTGATGCGGATTTTCGATCATCATGAATCTCCATCTGCATCTCTTTGGCCAAGGCTTTTGCTAGATCGCCAATTCGTCTAGCGTACGCCTCAGACTTTCCTTTGGCAATGAAGTGATCCACCACTCCAGTACGGATCGTTTCATACTTATCAACCAGCAATAGCATTTGCTTCTGCGTCTTACCACTTACACTTTTCCCCATCATCTTCATCCTTTCTCGCAGCTTGCTTGCTGAGTATCCCAATATTTCTGAGCGATGTTTCCACCAATTGGCAGCATTCCCGCCATTGCGCTTTTCGTATAGTTTAAGGTGTTCCTTTTCAGAAGCCTCTTGGCAGGACATTAGACTCATGGCTTTTGCCAATTCTAAGGCGGTAAGAATTTGATCCTGATTCATCAATACTGAAGTCTCCTCTTCATCTTCCAAAGAGAATAGCCACTTGGCATACTTTCTTTTCACCTTACTCTTGGAGTTAAGGGTAATCAGTTTTGCCAATTCGATCGATATATAGAAATCAGATAAAATCGGATTGTCCTTGATCTTTCTTGGCGCGAAATCCGTCATTCGGACTGGCTTACGAATTCCATCTCTGAATTCGTAAATCTCGTTAAGCCAGCGTCTGACATTCGTGGAATAGTGATGATCTTGTAGTTGCAAGGCCTTATGTAAGTTAGTTGCTGTAACTACTTTTGTTCCTTTTTTGCTAACTAAGATTTGTAGTTCCATCTTTCTGATTATATGATTACACTACAAAAATACATTTTTTGTTTTAAAAAACAAATTATTAAAACAAAAAGTAATAAATAATCAACAAACAAAAACAAACCTACAAACCATTATATAACTGCACTTTACACAACCAAGAGAACTATCATACTCTATTAACAGCAGTAAAACCAGGGCGTTACATAGCTGCTTTTGCCATCAAAACAGTAATAATTTAGTGTTTATTGTTTGAAAAATCAACAAAAAACACAATTTTGTTTTATTCAAAAAAGGTAAACTATTTAACTTTTTTAGTTATACAATATAATTAATGGCAAAAAAGTGAGCATGGAACATAAGGGTGATCCATAGCAATAGCCTCAACACAGATGGGAAACTAGTTATACTCTTCTCCTTCACAAGTGTGTGCCTATTAGTAAGATGTGTACATGCATAAGGACAAACGGACGATCAATTGGATTGCAAACGACTCGCTTCCTGCAGTATTTGGTTTAAGCTGGAATTTCCAGCTTCCAATTGTAAACCTCTTTGGCTGATCTGAACCGCATTACCATATTGGCCGGTTGCCAGATAGACAGAGGCTATGTCTTGCAAGAGTTGCACATTATTCGGCGCAACCTGAATTCCATAGTTTAGGTATTGCAGGGCCAAAGGATAGTTTCGTTGTTCTTCCGCCAGCAGTTGAAATCCCGCTCGGTGGTAAAATTGCGCTAGCTTATTCCGATCTGCTTGTCCATTGAGATAAACCATGTATTGGTCCAGGAAGCTAACATGCCGGGCCCGTAGCAGGGAGTAAAATTCCTCCAGTAATTTATCCAGATTACCATCCATTTGGTAGAGTCCAGCGACCAAACCGCCTTTACAAGTGACCGCATCGCTATAGGTGGGATAGATCTCTAGTGCACGGTTGACGTAGGGCAGGGCTTCCTCGTACAACTGCTTGCGTTGCGTCTGGTCATTGGTTTGTAGGCCAGCTTGATAGAGGGAGTAGGCCATATAACTATTCGCTCGTGCACTATTGGTCGAAACCTTAATTGCTGCTCTATTCAAACTCATCTCGTCTTTCCAAGCCGGAATTCGAGCCCAGGATTTAAAAGTGAACCCAATGGCAAAAAGCCCCAACAAGGCCCAACCAAGTTGTTTTGTCCAATTGAATGTCGCCAGTACCTTCGGTAGCAGATCCCAAACCAAATATGCCAAAAGGACAGTAGCGCCCACGGAGGGCATGTAAAGAAAGCGCTCGTTCATCGGTGCTCCTACCGGAAAAACTATATTGGAAACAATGGATAGGGTGAGGATGTAATAGGCAATTGACCAAGATATGATCGGTCGCTGCTTCCATTGCCTGATCATGATCCAAAGCAATCCTAGATAAAGCGCCAGAGAAACCAGCGCTCTGGCATCCAACCAATTGATAATCGGAACTTGATAAGGGTAATAATCATGTGTCAATGGGTGCGGAAAAAACAACAGTTTTATATACTGCCCCAAAGTATACATGATCGTAGCATACTTTTCACCGAAGGTAGCCCCATAAAAAGGATTATTCATAATGCCCGTAACCTCCTGTCCACTACCTAATAGATAGCCAATCACCCCAACCCGAATTCCTAAGTATATTAGAAAAGTGAGTATCAAAGGACCAGTGGCCCATCCCAATTGCTTGAGCGAAGCCCCTCTAAACAGAAATAAGGTCAATGGAATGACGGCGATAAAGGTCAAGGCATTCTCCTTGGCCATCAGGGCCACGAAAAAGCTGACAGCAGCCATCACTAATGAAAAAACCTTCTTATGATCAATATATCTGATGGAGTAATACAGGGTCGCAAGCGCGAACAGTAGCGCTAAAATCTCGTCTCGCCCCTTAATATTGGCTACTACCTCTGTATGTACGGGGTGCAGCACAAATAGGAGACTAGCCCAAAACGGAATATTTTGCCACCACTTCTTTCCCTTTATGGAAAGAAATTGAGACAGTACACGAAAAAGCAATACCCCACTTAAAGCATAGAAAAGCATATTGAAAAAATGGCTCCACCTCGGAGAAGGGCCCCAGATTCCATATTCTATCGCAAAGGTCGCCAAAGAAAGCGGTCGATACCTTGCTCCTACAATCAAATCTTGCTGCTCCCCGAGAAATCCCACCATACTTTCTTTACCAAAAATATCCCCCAAGCCTTGCATTCCCTGCTGTACAAATTTGTTCTCAGACAGCACAATCTTATCGTCTAGCACATAACCAAAAGAAAGCGTAGCCGCATACAAAATCATGGGAATCACAAAGAGGACCACGGCAGGCTGCCAGTGTGTAAGCCAGAAGGCTTTCACCGGCTTCTTTGTGGCCTTAAGAGTCTTAGTGGTCTTCGGTGTTACTGACTTTTTACCAGCCGATCGTTTAGCTTTACCTTTATTCGGCTTCTTTTTCATGCTTATTCGTATTTGATGGAAATTTACTACTTTCTTTCCGCCTCTCTTAGTAACTTCATTACATTCCTTTCTTCTATTCCTCTCCTGTATATCATGCTTTTTATCAATCCGCTAAAGCCAAGTCTATGAAGTACAAATCCTTCCGTCTCTTTTACCTGCTCACCTTTCTCCTATTGGGCTTGATCCCGTTGCTAGCCTTATTATTCAATGATGGAAGTATGGACTTCGATGCTATTGCGGACAAGGCCTCAAAGGCTACTGGTTTGGACTGGACATCTAATCTACTAGTGATAATTCGGTTGATCGCCCAAGAGCCCTTATTACTTTTGCTCCTCTTCGGATCATTGGTTCCAGCTATCGCAGCTATCTTGACGCTTGCCTTTTCGAAAAGGGAAAGAAAGTGGCGGGATTTCTTTGGCCGTTTGCATCCAGCGAGAGATAGAAAGTGGCTTCCAACACTAGGCCTTTATGGGGAGATTTTTATTCTCATGATCCTGGGACTTCTGGTCACATTTGGGCTGAGAAATTTGACTGGAGGGAATTATGCATGGAGTGAAAACCTATTGGGATGGCAGCTGATCCCCTCGATCCTTGTCATTGCCTTTCTCGACCAAGGAGCCATACTAGAAGAATTAGGATGGCGGGGCTTTGCTACACCTGAATTGCAGGAGAAAGGCATGAACCCGCTTCGAGTTGCTATACTAATTGGTATTTGTTGGGGCCTATGGCATGTACCAAGAGATGTTACTACGGGAGTAATCGAAAGGCTAGGTTGGGCTTCTTACATATTCATGTATCTGCCCTCCTTTCTCTTAGGTACTATTACAGTTTCTGTCATTGCTAGTTATTACATGAATAAGTTGGGCGGCTCGGTGATACCAGCCATCGTAGTACATGGCATTACCAATGATGCGATTGGTTTGTCCGGGGCTGCTTCTATTGTGGAGGCGCTCACGCCTTATCATCAATTTACACGTGCGATTCCGTTTGCTATTATTGCTATCATCTTCTGGAAAAGATCAGGCTCGAACTTGAATTGGGAGAACAGTTACCGAGTATAGTTTTACAACACTACCCCATCCCCCATCTCAATAATCCGATCTGTCCTTTTAGCGAAATCGACGTCGTGTGTCACGACCAGCAGGGACATGTCCTGCTCATGACTCAGACGCCTGAGTATATTAAATACATTGTCTGAATTCTTACTGTCTAAATTACCGGTAGGCTCATCTCCCATGATAATCTTTGGATCATTGATCAAGGCCCGTGCAATGGAAACTCGCTGCTTTTGCCCACCGGATATCTGAGAAGCTTTTTTGTGTGCTTGTTCCACAACACCCAACATATCCAGTTTTTCTAGGGCCTTTGCCTTGATCGTACTTTCGCTCGCCTTTCCGAGTTTTAGCGCAGGAAGCATGACGTTTTTTAAGACGGTAAATTCGGGCAATAGATAGTGGAACTGGAATACAAAGCCAATCTTCTCATTCCGAATGCGAGCCAAATCCATTCTACTTAAATTGGACATTTTTTCCCCATCAATATAGAGTTCTCCATCATAGTCCGTATCCATGGTAGATAATATGTATAGCAGGGTTGATTTGCCGCATCCAGATTTCCCCATGATCGATACAAATTCTCCATTCCGAAGTTGAATGGAAATATTCTTCAGTACATGAAATTTTACTGGATCTAAGAAATACTTATTGATGTGTTTGGTCTCTAAAATAGAATGCATACGCCTTACTATTGTCCTCTAATGATCTCCACTGGATCTATTCGCTGTGCTTTTCGAGCTGGCAGATAACCCGCTAAAAAGGTAGCCACTAAGGCAAATAGAATCCCCGTGATATAATACAATGGATCGTAGTTGATGGGATAGGTTTTAACGGTGGGTAGAGCTTCCGTGACGAAGGGAATATTATCAATTAGCACCGCTCCCCCATAGCCAATAGCTAAGCCCAATGCTCCTCCTACCAAGCCGATGATCAAGGCCTGTATAATGAATATATACATTACATCTCTTCCCGTAAAGCCCGTAGCTTTCAGAATGGCAATGTCATTCATCTTCTCATAAATGAACATATTCAAGATATTGTAAATCCCAAATCCGGCCACAATTAGAAGCGTGATCGATACCGCATAAGAAATCAGGGTTCTAATATCTGAGCCGGTATCGAATTGAGCATTAGCAGTTTTGATATCTAGTGCTCTAATCGGATAGACTTTTTCAATCATTTGGGACATAGGAGTAGCCTTATCCATGTTGTGAAGCTTGACATGGATTCGGGTAATATAATTACTCCCCACGCCTAGTATCTGCTGTGCCATTTTCAGGCTAACATAACTCTGTACATCATCTACTTCGGCTAGGCCACTTTGAAAGATCCCTCCGATCAACAAGGAGTACGTAGCCCCATTGGTACTCATGACCTGCAGCCGATCTCCTACCGCTAAGCTCAATCTTTTGGCTACCCCAGCTCCCAACAAAACCGTATTCTTATTTCGGTACAGGCTATTTACATCTCCCTCCACGATATAGTCTGTGAAGTTGAAAAGTTGGACTTCTCCGCCCACCTCAATGCCATTTAACACACCATTTAGATTGTTAGAACCTGCTCGATAAAACACCTTACAGGTGGTTTGCGGGGTAGCTCCTTCCACCTGCTTATTGTTTCGCAACTCCGTAAGGATAGGGAGGGCATTGTGGATGCGCTCCAACTGTGCTTTCGGTTTGACGGAATGGATAAATTGCTGGATCCGTGGATTCGATTGATATCTGGTTAGCGGCTGCAATGCAGTCGGTTCAGATTTGTTGAACAACTGGATATGAGGAGTTCTATTCAAAACCAAACCATCTAGCAACTGATTGAGACCAGTCATAAACCCCATCATAATGATAAAGGTCCCGATCCCAAAGGTAACGCCAAGCGCAGCTACCATGGTCTGCTTAAATTTAGAAAGCAGATGGGTCCTAGCTATGTCAAGCACGAGGCGAAAACCATTCATTGTGGATCTGGTTTTAGGATTACAATAGTCGAATCAATACCCGAAAGGATTTCAACAAATTCCATATTCTTCACTCCCACTTTTACCCCTTTTTCTCCGTCGATGGTCAACACCCGATTGCCCCTCAGTAGATAATCCGTAGGAATGAGCAAAGCTCTCTTTCTTTGATCAGCGATAATGCTGGCTTCCCCGGAAAGTCCATTGTATAGCTTTTCAGGGTTGTGGATAAACTGACTTTCTACTCGAAAGGTTTGTGTTAGTTCATCCTTCATGGGTGAGATGGTGTTGATCTGGGCAGTAAATACCTCATTCGGATAGGCTTCCAAAGCTACCACCACCGTATCTCCGAGAGATATTCTGGTAATATCTACCTCATCTATATCCATTTCGATCAAGAAATCATCAGCGCTACCGATCTCTGCAAATTGTTCCTGAGGACTAATAAGTTCTCCAATTTCTTTATGGATTCGGTATACGCGTCCATCCATTTTGGCAGCGACCGTAAAGTCAGCAAAGTGCTCTCGTTCAGTTGCCACAAGGCTTGCTGCCTTTCGGTAATTATTCTCCAAACTCATTAGTGACTGAGAATGATTGTATTCTAGTACCCTAAGTTGACTAAGGGTAGTTTGGTAGGTCCGGCTTGCCCGATCTAGATCAATCTTTTTCCCGATGTTTTGATTCCACAGTCGTTGTTGTCGGGCTAGATTAGTGGAGTCCAGCGCCAACTGCTGTCGGACAGACTCGATTTCTGTCTCTATATTCCTAAGCAAGTTGTTTTTTCCTAAAAAATTGGCCTTGGCCTCTCCTAGATTCAGTTGAGCATTCGTTAATCGATTTCCTACATCTGGAGAAATGGACAATTGAAAAAGTATATCTCCTTTTGCAACCAAATCCCCTTCCCTAACGAAGATCTCTTCTATGATGCCAGAGCGAGAGGTTTGTGGGTGGTAAGTAGTTTCAGGTCGGATTGTCACGGAAGCATAGACTGCTTCTGTAAGGTCACGGACTTGCCCCCTTGTACTTTCCTGATCAGCTCGATAAGCGCAGCTGGCAAGGTTCAAGGTGAAAAGTAAAAACACAATTCTCATCTACGTTGATTTTGGCAGAAAATAAAGACATAAAGCCTTCCTCCTAGTTAAAAGGATTCGTTGAGGAACAGGGTGATTTTTGTCACTGTACTGCCTCGCAAATGCATAAATCAGACTGATTTTTAAAAGTCAATGTTCCGAGGAGAAAAAAAGGAGACCGTTATCTACCTTCCCGTCCATTTCAACCTAAACAAAAAAGTGCGCCCATTTTCATGGACGCACCCTATCAAGTCAAAATTTCTCGTAAAATCTAAGCTGGCACTGAGGAAATCTAAGATTAAATATTCCTACCCAATGACGAATCAACAAATTCCCAGTATCCTCAGGCACAGCATCTACTATGCAAAAGGGCTAGGGAATACCCAACCATTTCACGTTCAGTATTTTGCTATGGATTGGCCTTTACAAATCGGCCAATAAAAGTTCTTTTCCCATTGTGCGTTGTGTATAGCAGATAAATGCCTGGCGCTAACTCCGAGACATCTACTTGTACGCGTTCTGGTGATTGCTCGACTTGCTGTTGGATAATAGATCGACTATTCGAACTCATTACATCCAATTGGATCGATTTACCCCAGAAGCGCTCCGCTAGGTTCACCTCGATAGCTGCCGAACTTGGGTTAGGGAAAATGGTAGAAACCCTAGGACTATGACAAGCTTCAATATGGAACTGAGCTCCCGCAACATCCAAAGCTGCACAGATAGCTCCACCTCCTTGTTCTAGTAGTCCATTCACATCAAAACCCGTAGTCTGTCCAGGTACTACAATGCCAAGATCTAGAGTGGCAGGATCATATACCAGTGTGTGAATCGTGAATCTTCCAGTATGATCTACTGTAAATTCTGGTTCATTGCTTACCGCTTCGATAACCAAACCTTCACCAGAGGTCAACACATAGAGTACCTCAAATCCAGCCGGTACATGAGGCGCTTCATTTTCACTTGCTTTCAATACAGCATTTCCACTGAGTAGGCAAGGATCATTGCTTGGGTGTAAAGTACCCGCTGAAGCCTCACAAGCACAGCTTTCAATATCAAAGGGCGCGCCGGCTACATCCAAAGCACCACAGATATCGCCGCCACCTTGCTCTAGCAAGCCATTCACGTCAAAACCAGTTGTTACCCCTGGTACGACAATGCTAAGGTCCAAGGTAGATGGATCATATACTAGCGTATGGATGGTATAGACTCCTTGTGCATCTACGGTAAACTCAGGGCTTTCACTTACATTTTGGATGACTAGGCCATCTCCCGTCGTTAGAACGTAGAGTAAGTTAAACCCTTCAGGAATCACTGGGCTTTCGTCCACTTCTGCACTCAGGGTAGCATCTCCACCATCGATGCAAGCTTCAGCGCTCGGTATCAGCGTTCCGGCAGTTGCTTCGCAAGGGCATTCCACTACTTCAAAAGCAGCGCCTGCTACATCCAATGAGCCACAAATATCGCCGCCGCCTTGCTTCAATAGGCCATTGACATCAAATCCAGTCGTCTGACCAGGAACCACAATGCCTAGATCTAGCGTATTGGGATCATATACCAAGGTATGGATCGTGTACAAACCAGTCTGCTCTACTACAAAGCTTGGAACATTGTTAACGTTCTCGATAACTAAGCCATCACCACTGGTCAAAACGTAGATCGTCTCAAAGCCTTCTGGTTCTGTTGGGCGTATGTCTGGGAACGCTCGAATTTTCGCTCCATCGGCATCCAGACACTCCTGTATGAATGTGCGAAGTGTTCCAGCATCAGCATCACAAGGACATTCAGCAACGTCAAAGCTTGCACCAGCTACATCAAGGGCAGCGCAAATATCTCCGCCACCTTGAACAAGTAAGCCGTTGACATCGAAGCCGGTCGTTTGGCCAGGCACTACGATTCCAAGGTCCAGTGTATTGGGATCATATACTAAGGTGTGGATGGTAAATTTGCCTTCTGTATCAACGTCAAATTCAGGTGTTGCATTAACACCTTGAATAACCAATTCATCGCCACTGGTTAAAACGTAAATCAATTCGTATCCTGTGGGAATCACAGGGTCTTCTGTAACGTCAGCTATCAAAGTAGCGTTGCCGCCTTCCAGGCAGACATCATTAGCGGCCAAAGTACCGCTGCGGGCTTCACATAGTAATTCATTGCAGTTGGTAAACTCAAAGCGAGCACCAGCCACATCTAGAGCAGCACAGATGGCTCCTCCTCCTTGTTCTAGTAGTCCATTTACATCAAATCCGGTTGTTTCGCCTGGCACGACAATGCCAAGGTCTAAGGTGTTGGGGTCATATACCAAGGTATGGATCGTAAAAATCCCTTCCACTGGTACAGTAAAAGTAGGCGTAGCATTTACGCCTTCAATGACCAGGCCATCGCCTGAAGTCAATACGTAGATTGTTTGAAAGCCATCCGGGATGACGGCGTCTTCTTGTGGAGTGGCATTAATTACCACCTCATTGTCCCCAAAGCAAAGTTTGGGGCTTGAGAGCGTACCGGCTTGCGCCTCGCAAGTTAGCAGCTCGTTTGCGAATGCCTGACCTGGCAACACTCCTAAAAGGAGACTCCAGAGCACAAGCATCATACTTCCGATTTTGGGTAAAGGAAAGTGTGAAACCATTTTGTTCATATGCTAACAATTTAGTGACCAATAAGGCGATAACTCCAAATCGATAGTATTTGATCAGATTTCACGGGTGTTTTAGGACTTTTGTTAATGGATTGTCATAAAGTAAATTTCAGTCGAAAAGAATGGCTTTCTGACAAGATTTTGTCAAACATTTGAAAATTGGGAATGGAAATGCCAAACACCTTACAAAACGAAGAAAATCACTTTCCTCTCGTCACTATATCCTGCAACTTAATAAGTTATACAAATTAAAAAACCCGAAGCCATGTAAGCATGACTCCGGGCAGTAAGTTTGATGTCCTTATAACAAAGTTTAATACTTATTCTGTTGGCTCCAGGAGAGCCGCTTTAACCCATCCTGTTCGATCGCCTAATTTAACTTTCCACCAGTACTTATTCGTTTCCTCTAAAACCAAAACTTGATCACCCACATCTAGTCGCTTGATCACACCTGACTTGGAGGTGGCTTCCTCTCTCAAGCTTGTCTTATCAGTGAGTGAGAATAGGCCTCTGGCTTGCTCCTCCCCTACTTCGATTTGATCTTCTTGGAAATCCTCTTCTGCACTAGCTATATCATTTTCACCATCATAAGGTTGGTCCTCAAATGATGGAGAGGTATTTACGGCTACAGGGCGCGCGGGGCTATCCATAACCGGTTTTGGAATCATCATGAAGTCTTTATTCAGGGTCGTCTCCGTAGCACGGAATTGATAGATTTCTTTCTGATATCCAAAGTTCTCTACATGCATTTCATGTGTTCCAGGCTGCGCAAACAACACGATATCAAAAGAACCTGCAGGATAACGGCTAGTGTGAATGAGTTCACGGAAGCCATCACCATTGATCTTATAAATATCTACGTAGGCTGCATTGAGAGAGCGGCCATCAGTAGCATTTCTAGTTGATCCTCTGAAAACGAAATAGCCGTCAAAGTTAGCAGGCTTCCCGCCTTGTATGGTATCCGCATCTATCAAATTATTGATTTCAGCAATTCGTTCTTCTTCTTCCAAACGCTTGGCTTCTTCCAACTCTTCAGCTATCCGCTGCTCCTCACGTTTCTCCTCGTAGCCTCTCCCAAACATAATGTTAAGTCCCATTCTAGCATTGGTAGCCTGGGTGGTTCCTGGGCTCAACAAGCCAAGAACGTTATCCGTGGAGAAGTATCCCTGCATGGGCCCCAAGTCTATAGTTAGTCCCAGTCCAAAGTTGATAAAGGAATTATTAAAGACGGTATAAGCTGCTCCAGCATTTAGCCATTTGAGCACTTTCATCTGATAGGAGAAGGCTGCCCCAATATCTACTCTATTCGGATAGATTCTCGTATTTGCTACCACACCGAAGTATTGCTCTGGCATTACCTGGTATTTCAGTCCAGCATAGATGTCACCCGTCAAGCGAGTCGTATAGGATGGTAAACGGCTTTCGGCCATGGTCGCTAAATCATCTCCCACTGTCTCGATATAATCCGTCAAAAAGGTATCCAACTGAGTAGGCAAGATCATTGGATCTTCAATCCTAGCGGAAGTCAATTCACTGTTCCATTTCAGCAGACCAAAATTGGAAGCTGAGGCAGATAGCTCTAGGTTTTCATTTACTTTATACTGAAGCCCTAGGTCGACGCTAGCCCCGTAATTCCCTGCTACGTACAGCGGGAATCGTCTCTCGTTCTGGAAGCGATAGATGCCCGCACCCATTACGTAGATATTTCCTTCTACATTATAACCTGGCTCACCGGTACTTCCACTTCCCTCGAAAGAGGAAAAGATCAAACCATTATTGGTGGAGTAAACATTTTCCAAGCCTGCTAGTAAGCGTACCCGTACCCCTATATTCAACTTATCACTAAACTCTCGGGCATAGCCCAATGCTAGCGAACGGTAGTGAGATCCTTGAAACATCAATTCTCGCAGATCATAAAGTCCTCCCTGCGAGATGACCATGTCTTGGTCATCCGCCAATAGACCAATGGTACCAAAAGGATAATTGATGCTTGTTTCGACGTGATCCGAAAGGCTACCATAAAAGAAATGGTTGCCCAACCGAAGCCCAGCGGACAAGATTTCAATTTCTCCACCGCCCCCGATGAAGTTCATGTCATTTACTTCCATCAAGGCCATTCGATAATTCAAACGACGGCTTCCGGTGATGGCATTCGTTACCCCCGCCTGGCGGTAAGAAAAGCCATTGTTACTGGCTCCAAATCCAATAGAAGATAAAAATGGAGTACCAATGATAAATTTTGCATTCGGGATGAAGGCGGGATTCATTTGACTTCGCTGCATAACATCGGCGAAGTGGTAGAAATTTAGGTCTCTTTGTGCGTCAAGTGTAGTGGTCCCAACTAAAGAACACAAAAGTGCTCCCAAAACAGCAAGTCTCATCTTATTCAATGACGAAATGAGCCCAGTGTTTCCCCTTTTGAAAGTTGGATTGTTGTTCATGAGAAATCGGCTTTAAAGATGAATAAATACGTGCTTAGTGTGTGTGCTCGCATAAGAACACAGTGTTTATGATGATTAATTAAAGTTAAATGCCGTCTGTACTTTAGTGTAGGTATGTAATATTAAGCCGAGGAATTAGCTGACCGTTCGATCAGCAATACCGTGTCTGTTTTGGACAAACAGTGAACTGGGATAAGGGGGGGATGGAGTTTATAAAAAAACTGAATTTGCCAAAAGAAAAAACTCGTGTAGTCTTGAAAGTAGATTTGCTATACCAGGACCCACAACAGAAAGGACTAAAAACCTGTGGTAATTTTCTGCCGGAGGACACTTGCGCAGTATATACGCAGCAAACATTAAAAGGATGCAATATTCAAAAAAAATAATTATCTCGGATTACATCCTGTATCTAGGGGGAGGGAGAAAACAATTTTCCTATAAAAAATGGTAGGTATACATTAGGAGGGAATAAATATCTACCTGATATACACCTACAAACGATTTCTTATATAAATAATTGTTTCATATCTACTTTTTCTCGCACGATGCCTTCTACTTTCTCGATCGGAACCCGCTCCTGCTTTAAGCTATCACGCTCACGTATTGTCACAGTGTTGTCTTCTAATGACTCAAAATCTACGGTCACACAGAAAGGTGTACCAATCGCATCTTGTCTTCGGTACAACTTACCAATGCTACCGGTGTCATCGTATTGGCAATTGAAGGAAAATCTCAACTGATTGAAGATATCCTTTGCCTTCGATACAAGTCCTTCTTCATTTCTTTTCAAGGGCAGTACAGCAACCTTCACTGGCGCAATAGCGGGGTGAAGTTTTAGCACATCCCGGGTACTGGTTTTTCCACCTGCACCAGTCACTTCTTCTTCAACTAGTGCATGACTCATTGTAGCAAGGAACATCCGATCACAACCGATCGACGTTTCTAGCACATAAGGTACGTAACTTTCATTGGTTTGTGGATCAAAGTACTGCAATTTCTTGCCAGACAATTCCTGATGACTACTCAAGTCAAAGTCTGTTCGAGAATGAATACCTTCTAGTTCCTTAAACCCAAATGGAAAGTTGAATTGAATATCTACAGCCGCGTTGGCGTAGTGAGCTAGATTATCATGGTCGTGGAAACGGAGTTTCTCTGCTGGATGTCCAAGGGCTTTATGCCACTTGAGACGATTCTCTTTCCAATACTCGTACCATTCCATTTCCGTGCCAGGTTGGATGAAAAACTGCATTTCCATCTGTTCGAATTCCCGCATACGGAAAATGAACTGTCTGGCTACGATCTCATTTCTGAAGGCTTTACCAATTTGTGCAATACCAAATGGCAACTTCTGACGGGTTGTTTTTTGGACATTCAAGAAATTGACAAAAATACCCTGCGCTGTTTCTGGTCGCAAGTACAATTTACCTTCTTCGCCAGCGATATTGCCCAATTGCGTAGAGAACATCAAATTGAACTGGCGTACATCGGTCCAATTTCTGGAACCACTTTCAGGACAAGCAATATCCAATTCCACGATTAGGTTTTTCAACCCTTCCATGTCACCATCACTCATCGCCGTAGCCAATCGCTTAGCGATGGTATCCATCTTCTCTTGGTTCGCTAAAACTCGTGGGTTGGTAGAACGGAATTGAGCTTCATCGAAGGCATCTCCAAATCGCTTCTTTGCTTTGGCTACCTCCTTATTGATCTTGGCTTCTATTTTATCCATGTAGTCCTCTACCAAAACATCCGCCCGATAGCGCTTTTTGCTATCCTTATTATCAATCAATGGATCATTGAAAGCATCCACGTGTCCTGAGGCCTTCCACGTTTTAGGGTGCATGAAGATCGCAGCATCAATACCGATGATATTCTCATGCATCTGAACCATGGCTCGCCACCAGTAATCCTTCAGATTATTCTTTAGTTCCACACCGTAGGGGCCGTAGTCGTATACCGCTCCAAGGCCGTCATAGATTTCACTTGACTGATAAATGAAACCGTATTCCTTACAGTGTGCTACTAATTTCTTAAACTGACTATTTTGCTCCGCCATGATTTATCTTGTTTTCGGTATACATTTTGAATAAAACCAACACTTCCAATCCACATTTGAGTTCCCACAAATCGTACTAGTACACAAGGCTTTTTTCAATAAGGCTGCAAAGATCGGAATTTTTTAGAATTATCAAGGCTCAACTGTAATAAAGGAAGAGAGAACTTCCACTAATAAGGAGTAATGAGGGAGGTCCAGAAAGGTCTTCTTGGCGAGTACGCAGTTTTTATCGTACGGATTTATAATCCAGAACGCAGCTACTCACCACAACCGCTAGCTTTGTATTGTCTTGATCATCAGATATAACATGTGTTAATTCTTTTAATACACTGTTATCAAACTATAACAGTATGGTGTGCAACCGATCTTCAAAAAAGTCCGTCCTGTAAATAGGGGGATATGGAAATTCAAACATCTTAATACTGAATGATCGATCGAAACACTTTGAAAGACGCCCCAAAATTCACCTAATTCCAGACCATCATTCAAAACCGTATTGACATGAGAACATATAGAATAAGAAATCACCAAAGCAAACAGCTCAATAACATGCAGATCCTAGCCCGTTTGGCCCTGATCACTCTATTTTTTCTATTGGTATCTATGGCCAAGGTTCGTGCGCAAGAAAGCACCGGTCTTTTCCCCTTTGACGGAATTTCTGTATTTGGCAACTTTGAGGTAGTGCTCGAAGCTGGCGAGGAGGAAACTGCAAAAATTTACAGTAGTCGAGTTCCAGAAGAGGACATTAATATTTTTGTCAAGAAAGGCATTCTTAAAATTCAGATGAAAACCACCAAGCAGTTTAACAACGATCAGGTGAAGATAGTCGTGACCTACAAGAAGTTGCGCCGCATCCGAGCCTCTGCTGGTGCCCAGATTTATTCTGATGAAGTGATTACGGCTGACTATCTATACCTCAAGGCGGCCTCCGGCGGTAGAGTGGAAATGGACCTCCAGGTGGAAGATCTAGAGGCGCATGTGAAGGAAGGAGGTACTCTCGAATTAGAGGGTTATGCTCAATCGCAACGAATCGGAGCCAATACAGGAGGAAAATTCGATGGTTTCCACTTGGAGGGAGAGCGAGTATATGCCAAAGCAGGAACGGGTGGTACTATCATTGCCACTGCGACCCAAAGTATCGACGCTTCAGCCAACACCGGTGGGCGGATCGAATATCGTGGAAACCCTAAAGCCAAGAATACCCGCAACGTTTTTGGCGAAATCCGTAAGATTTAACACCCGATAATATACCTAAAGTAAGGATCGAGGACTCTCTCCCCTCGATCCTTATAAACTTCCCCTTCCTCCCAATCTTCTTGCCTACAACTTTTCTCACTTCCATTAAAATCTAAGTCTCGACAGTTGACAAGCCCCTGAGGTTTATGTATACTGCGCCTTATTTAGCGATTCTGGAAATCACCAGCCGATGAGGAGCATACCTAAACCCACAACGGAAGAATACCCTGCCTACTCACATATATACATGGACCTAATGGCCGACGATGGCCGCGTCCTAGAACACATGTGGAACAATTTTCTAACGATCAAGGCACTAGTTTCCGAACTCACGGACGCACAACTTCTCTATCGTTATGCCGAAGGTAAATGGACTATTAAGGAAATTCTGGTCCACTTAATCGATGATGAAAGGATTTATACTTATCGGGCGCTCCGTTTTGCCCGCCATGATCACACGGACCTGCCTGGATTTGATCAAGACCAATACACTTCTAATTCCTTTGCCAACGAAAGAAGTCTTGCCAGTATCTTAAAAGAATATGAAGCCGTCCGCAAAGCCACCTTACAGCTATATGAGCATTTGCCCGAGGAAGCCTTGACGCGGGGAGGAACAGCTGACGGTGCAGAGAATTATCGTAGCGTACGCGCCTTGATCTACCACTTGGCTGGTCATGAACTTCGACATCTGAATATCATTAAGGAAAAATATCTATCCAACTAAAGTCTAGAGATGGAAATTCGATCACTCAATCAAACACCCCTTCGAACCATTGTGGATTGCTTGTTAATCGCCTTTGAGGATTATTTCGTACCAATGCCTAGCGACGTCAATTATTGGGCAGACCGTTTTAAGGGAGCGAGAGTAGATCTAGCGCTTTCCTACGGTGCTTTCGAGGGGGAGCGGTTAGTGGGTTTCATTATCCACGGCATAGACGTTTACAAAGGTCAACGCACCGCATTCAATACCGGTACCGGAGTGATTCCAGCATTTAGAAGCCGAAAGATTGTAGACCAAATCTATGCCTACAGCCTGCCCAAACTGAAAGAACAAGGCATCACCCAATGTGCCTTGGAGGTGATTCAGGATAATCATAGAGCGATCAGGGTGTACGAAAGAATAGGGTTCTCCATCACACGTAATTTTCTCTGTTTCAAGGGGAGTCTTAAACAGGAATCCGAAGACCTAGAGGTAACCCCAGCGTCTTTTGAGCAAGTTCAATGTTTGCGTACAGACCATCAATTATACTCTTGGGACAATGTAAATGCAGCTATCCAAACCGCTGGTTCCATCTACAACACCTTTTTGGTAAGGAGTGGAGAAAGGGACATTGGTTTTTTTACGATTAATCCGAAGAACGGCTACCTGGCGCAATATGAAGCTAGTCCAGATGACTTTCCCAGTTTACTGGCTGGCATCCAAGCCATCCATCCTGATGTTAGAATTAATAATGTAGATCAGGAACGAGCTGAGACCATCTTGTTTCTGTTGTCAGCTGGACTAGACAATCATATTGATCAGTACGAAATGGTAATGCAAATTTAGGGGATACTGGCAATGGCAGTCTTTGCTCTTCATCGTCACGGAGAATAAAGTACCCGCATCCCAAGCTTTACAAAAAAATGCCTCCAACCCCGGTCCTGAGTTATTCTTTTGCGGCGGCCAATT
>ENA-UENV01000179-UENV01000179.1-marine-metagenome-genome-assembly--contig:-NODE-179-length-19910-cov-2.762489_pt1 | contig 19910 bp, 19 predicted proteins | sample MGYA00237878_ERZ529328 | MGnify/ENA primary metagenome ERZ529328 (study PRJEB26372, sample SAMN05368348) | marine metagenome | biome: cultured habitat; feature: ocean water; material: water; isolation... | reverse complement strand
CGCTTCTACCTGGCTACACCGAGTAGACAGGCTTGCAAGATTTCTTTTAATTATCCTATTGTATAAGGTTATTATTAAATAAAATCATGCTCGTTTCATCTAGAATCCTTTAATTTTCTTTCCTAACAAATTTACGTCTTTCGTTTCTTTTTCTTGGCGGCCGGGAAAAGAACATTGTTCAAAATCAGGCGGTAGCCCGGAGAATTGGGATGCAAATTTAGATCGGTCTCGGGATCATTGACCCGGTGTTGATAATCCTCAGGATCATGACCACCATAGAAAGTCCAAAAGCCTTTACCCTGCGTGCCATGAATATAGCGCGCTTCGTTGGCCGGCTTGTTCTCTCCTAGTATTAAGACATCTGACTTGATCAGTTGTTTTTTAAAGGCCGTCGTTTGGCCCATGAACCCTTTCACCGTTCGCGTGTGATTTTGCGTGAGCATCGTGGGCACGGGATCCCATTTGGCAGAAAAATCAAACAGACTGAAATAGTCCTGCTGAGGTGCCACTCGGCGTCCTCGAGTATGATCGATACTAGAAAATTCGTACTCCAAGGGATTTCGACTCAATTCAAAGTCCTTAAAAGCAAACGTCCTGCTAAAATCCAATTTGGCTTGCGCATTCGGATCAGCTGGATCACCATCGTACATCTGAGCACAAATATCAATACCGGCTGCCGCCAATGCAATATCATAAGTGTCAGTAGCAGAACACATGGCAAACATAAAGCCACCACCAATCACATATTCTCGAAATTTCTCGACTACATTGAGCTTCAGTTCAGAAACTTTTTCAAAACCTAGGCTACGAGCTAGCGCTTCCATATTGCGAACGTTCTCACGATACCAAGGTTGGCTATTAAAGGCTCTATAGAAGCGGCCATATTGGCCCGTAAAATCCTCATGGTGCAAATGAAGCCAATCATACTTAGGCAATAAATCACTCATTGCCTCAGTATCATAGACCGTTTCATAGGGGATTTCTGCATAAGTCAATACTAGGGTTACTGCATCATCCCAAGGTTGAATCTTTTTGCCCCCCCTACCAAATTCAGGTGTGTAAACAGCAATTTTAGGAGCCACCTCCAACTTCATAGCCGCTTCATTCACCTCTTGACTTTCAATACTGGCTAATATATTATTGAATTGGACATCGGGAAGAATCTTATAACTTACCCCTCTAGTCTTGCATTCCTTTTCAAAAATAGGATTATGCTTAAAGGCAAAACTCCCGCCTTTATAATTGAGCAACCACCAAGCCTCGACGCCCTTGTCAAGCACCCAATACGTAATCCCATATGCTTTCAGGTGATTTTTCTGGCCACTTTCATCCATGGGAATCAGCAAGTAAGCTGCCTCCAGTTGTGGCAGCATCATAAGAGACAAGATGAAAGTGATGAAGATGCTTTTTTTCATTGCGGGTGAATTTGAAATTTCGAAGGAATAGCTTCATTCGTGTTGGAAAGGCATTATAGCATGATTCCAGTCAGGATTTGAAGCGATGTAAATGCAGTGAGTCACAAGCACCTAAGCGGCTGCGCTGTCCCACCTATACCTATAGAAACGAAAAATACCAAAAATTGATGGCCCTTAACTCCCTTTAACAAATCGCTAACACAAAAGGTAGGGACTTATTCCCTTAAAATTCTAACTTTGGCAACCTTTGCCAAGCAAATTCGTTCTCAATTTGGCAAATATGGCCCAATACTTATGAATAATTTAAGCTTTCAGTACCCGACTTGGTATTTATTGTTTTGTCTACTTGCAGGCTTGGCCTATGCCCTCATCCTTTACTATCGAGATTCCACTTTCAGAGAGTTGTCTTCACGCTTGAACCTGCTACTTGGTACACTGCGTTTCTTGACGGTTAGTGCACTAGCAGCACTGTTGCTCTCGCCGCTGTTGAAATCTGCAGAAATTGATACGCAAAAGCCTGTGGTTATTCTCGCACAAGACGAATCAGAATCCGTTTTGAGTGGCTTTTCGGAAGCTGATAGAACCTCTTACCAATCGCAATTCCAGGGCCTATCCGAATCCCTCAGTGATAAGTTTGAAGTGAAGCAGTACGCTTTCGGTAGTAGTGTTAGAGAAGAAATTCCTTTTTCTTTTGAGGATAAAATCACCAATATCTCTGACTTTCTTGGAGACATCTACGACCTCTATACTAATCAGAATTTGGGGGCAATCGTGATGGCAACAGATGGGATATACAATGAAGGAAGCAACCCAATTTATTCCAGCTCCAAGCTTGCGGTACCGATTTATACGGTGGCCTTGGGCGATACCACCCCGAAACGCGACATAGTCCTAAAGCGCGTTTTCCACAATAAGATCGCCTATCTGGGAGATAAGTTCTCTATCCAGATCGATGTAGCCGGGCAAAATGCAGCAGGATCAAACACCACGCTGACCGTCTACAAGGTCCAAAATGGGAACTTACGCAAGTTGCAAGAGCAGGTACTATCCATCGACAAGAACGACTATTTCCATACGGAAGAGCTCATTTTGGATGCCGATGAGGCGGGAGTACAGCGATATCGTATAGCCCTGAGTCCAATCCCCGATGAAGTGACTACCGGCAACAATAGCAAAGACATCTTCATCGATGTTTTGGATGCTCGTCAGAAGATTCTGGTGGTTGGAAACTCTCCGCACCCGGATCTAACCGCCTTAAAGCAGCAGATAACACTTAATAAGAACTACCAAGTAGAAATAGCCTACATCGACAATTTCAGCAAACAACTGGCTGAATATGATATGCTCATTCTGCATCAACTACCTAGTATAAGAAATGAGGCTAGGGTGGTCCTAGATGAGGCTAAAAATCGAAAAATTCCGATCTTCTTTATAGTGGGTTCACAGACCAATTTGAATGTATTGAATCGGAGCCAGCGGATGGTGACCATTCGCCGAAGTGCCCCTACGGCAAACGAAGTACAAGGTAGGCTTGCCCCTAACTTTAACCTCTTCACCACTTCCGATGATTTTGCTCGTGAACTTTCAGTTTTCCCTCCACTCACCGCTCCATTTGGTGATTTCAATGTAGAGGCAGATGGGCAAGTTTTCCTATATCAGCGGATCGGTAGAATTGATACTCGTTTTCCACTCTTAGTCATGGGAGAATCTGAAGGACAGCGGCAAGGTGTCCTTTGTGCAGAAGGGGTCTGGAAATGGAGACTCTTTGACTATCTCCAACATCAAAACCACGAGATATTCAATGAGTTAATCAGTAAATCTGTTCAGTATATTTCTGTTAAAGAAGATAAACGAAGATTTCGAGTCAGTCTTAGTAAGAATATCTTCAATGAAAACGAGCAGGTACTGTTCGACGCCGAATTGTATAATAGCAGTTACGAACTCATCAATGAACCAGATGTAAGTATGGTCATCACAGATGGCAGTGGCAAAGAGTTCAACTTTATCTTCAATAAAACGGGACGAGCTTATAGCTTAAATGCAGGATTCCTCCCCGTAGGAAATTACAATTACAAAGCGAATGTCTTCAGCAATGGAGAAAACTTAAGCTTTTCCGGGCAGTTCAGTGTAGAGCCCATTCAATTGGAGGTGTACGAAACAGCCGCGGATCATGGGTTGCTACGTCTTTTGAGTGAAAAGTTTGGAGGGCAAATGGTCTATCCAGCCCAATTGTCCAGTGTAAATGATCTCTTGGAACAACAAAATATCAAACCGATCATTTATGAGACCAGTAAGACACGATCAGTAATAAATCTAAAGTGGATATTCTTCTTGCTTTTGGGACTCCTAAGTGCAGAGTGGATCTTGCGAAGATATTACGGAGCCTACTAAAGCTGTCACTCAAGAGGTAAAGTGACAAAAAAAGAGAGCGAAATTTGTTGGTTGCAAATTTCGCTCTTTTTGGTTCTACCAAGACATGTCGTCTTCCGATTCTACCTCACCATTATTGGTAGTATCCTCCTTGGTGTCGCCACCGCCACCACTTTCTTCTAGGGCTTGTTGGCGTTCAAACTCTTCATGTCGACGAGTGTATTCGTCATAATCATAGTCCGGCATCAACTCCGTCTTCACATAGTCTACTACCTCTTCCAAACTAGCAACAAAGCGGTTAAAGTCCTCTTTGTACAAGAAAATCTTATGACGTTCATAACCATCCCCATTAAACTTTCGGGTACTTTCTGTCAAGGTTAAATAGTAGTCATCCCCCTTCGTTTTGCGCACATCAAAGAAGTATGTTCTTCTTTTTCCCGCACGTACTTTCTTGGAATAGACGCTCTCGAATCTCCTTTGATTTCTCTCGTTGTCCACGTCGATTAGGTTTAAAAATTTATGGAAAATGAAAAAACAATCCTATACAAAAGTAAATATTTGCGCAAAAAATCAAAAAAAATTAAAATTTGTCTCTTCTACGTAATATCTACGGGCCTTCTAGGCTACCTCATTCCACTTAATTGCCCGATTTAGAAGCAAATAAGAAGAAGTTAAACCCAAGGATAATAAAAGTTTTTCGCCCTATCCTAAACTTTGGTACACGATTTGCGAAAAAGGTCCTTTTTTCGGCTTGTAAAGCAACTAATTGTCAATTTCAGGCGTTGTTTTAATCGATAAGGATCGAAAACAATCATATTTGAGTGAAAACTTCTGTAGTTATGGCAAATCAAGTGATCTTAAAGAAAAAACCTATGCCTACAGCGGAGGCCATTATTGAATCTATCCGCTGGTCCCTCAAACCTACAGTGAAAAGAATCTACCCTTACAGTCATCTTCAAGATGACTTACACTTGGATCGAATTGACCTGTTGCTATTGATCGCCAATTTGGAGTACCAATTCAATGTGTACCTGACGCCGGAAGAGGTGGCTTCTATCGAAACGATTCAAGACGCTAGTTTCTATTTCCAAAAACATGCAGCTTAAACACCTTTGTCCAGACAACAACAAATTGAACGACTAGCCTATCAACTCGATATGGAGTACAGCCCGAAAGATGAATGGGGGCTGAAAACTCTATTGAAAGACTTCAAACTTTTCCGAAGAGGAGGGCGAAAACGCATCAAGAACCTCCTACATAAGCAAAGTGGACTACATCAGATAGACACCCGTATTTTTGATTATCAATTCACTATCAGTACCGGAAATTCATCCCGCACCTTCAAACAGACCGTTTTTTTTGTAGAGTCCAAGAATTTGGGCCTACCTCAGTTTTGGATGAAACCTGAAAACTTCTTCCACAAAGTAGGCGCATTTTTAGGCTTTGATGATATTGATTTTGAAGAGTATCCCAAGTTTTCCGAAAACTATTATTTAAAGGGAGAGGATGAAGAATACATTCGAAGTTCCCTTAATGATGAGTTTCTGAAATTCTTTTCTGTCGAAAAGAAGTGGTACCTAGAAGGCCTGAATTACTACATGATCTTTTACCGGTTTAATGAATTACTCCCTCCTCAAGAGGTCAAGCGCCTACATGAGAAAGGTATGGCGGTAGTTGAAATGCTGAAACAGGAACCTTTCCTTCCCTGAGCCTGTTGACTTTACATCTTCGGATCCCCTACTATAACTCATTATGTTTCCATCACAATTTCCAAGTCTAGATAGTGCACGACTAGCACTTCGACAGATCAAGGCTGGAGATCAATACCATATTTTCGAGGGACTCTCTCACCCGCAGGTTATTCAATATTATGGTGTGTCTTTTGAGACCTACGAAGCCACAGAGGAACAAATGGAGTGGTATGAACTGTTGTGGCAAGAGCAAAGCGGTATTTGGTGGGCCATTTGCGACAAAGACAGACAGCAATTCCTCGGTGCCTGTGGATATAATGAGTATCAAGCTGAACATCGCAAGATCGAGTTGGGGTACTGGTTGCTACGACAGCATTGGGGACAGGGTTATATCCAGGAGGCCTTACCAGTGATTATCTCCTTTGCTTTCAAACAATTGAAAGTGGAACGTATCGAAGCTTTTGTCGAGACGGGCAATAAGGCTTCAGATAAGGTATTGTTGAAACAAGGATTTAAGCACGAAGGGACCATGCGCAATTGCGAGTACAAGAACGACCGCTTTATCAGCCTAAAAGTATTTGGCCTACTTCAGTCCCAGCAGAATAGCTAAATCCTTTGTTATCCTGCACCTAGAATGGTTTGCACAGCTTCCATTTCCTCTGGTGTATTGACGTTCCGAAGCGCTTCAGGGTTCGGAATCTCCAATAATTCAATATCCGTATTGATCAGTACCTTGCGAGGACAGGAATACCCCTGTGCCAGGAAGGACAAGAGCACAGGATAAGCCTTGGGCTCCCAGATCGTCACCAAGGGATCCGGGAAGTTGGTGGCTGGATTTAGGAAGGCCGTAGCCAGCTTGGAGGGGTTTCGTTTGGCGATTAAATGGGCTAAGGTAGTTTCATCCAATAATGGTAAATCACAGGCCACCACCAGCCATGCAGCATTTGGATCCTCTCGGAAAGCAGATAATATCGCACCAAATGGTCCTAATCCTAGAAAACTATCAGGTAGTAGTTGTAATTCCGATACTGTTGCTTCTAGCTGACCTGGTCGGCAGGACAGCGCTACTCCCTTGGTGAGTGGACGGAGCAGCGATGTCATATGTTCTCGCTGTGGTTTCCCATGGTAGGTCAATAAGCCTTTGTCTCTTCCCATTCTTTGGCTTTTACCTCCAGCAAGTACCAGTCCCTTTACTGGTGCGATGCTAGCTTCCAAGTCCTGAGATAGCCATTGGGCAATCTCCCCCACTTGAGACAAAGCCAAAACCGGCTTTGCTTCCCAATCCGCAATCACCGCTTGTAAATAACTGGGTACTGCCGATACCCCTTCGACCAACAAGAACAATCGAACATCCGTCAGGCGATCTAATTTTTTCTTGAGCGAAGCTTCCTTTTTGGGATCAACTACTACAATTTGCTGTTTAGCCAAAAAGTGATTACCATTCACTATCACGCCATCCGCTGCTTGGAACTGCGCTCTATACTGGAATTCATCCATCTGTTCCCGTTTATCAAAACGATGAAAGTGGATTTTGTCAATGTACTCAACTTGTGCGCCCGCATCCATGGCATTTTCAATCGGGCTATCCGCCAATTTTTCCTCATCGCCACTGGCATGATCGGCATCCACATAAGCCATGCGATAAGATTTGGAAAGTGCCTCGATCAACTGGTAGGACAATTGCTGGATATTTCCGCAAGGTGTTCCGATGATAGCCCATTCCTTGCGACCGAACTGCCCGACTGCAGGGCGAGTCAACTTTGCATGCTTTTGATGCTTACCTTTCTTACTCATAGTAACTTATGCTTTTATATTCTCAGTGCTAGGGTGGCCTAGCCAACTTTCTATTTTTTGGTGTGTTATAGCGTTATTAGCTATACAATGTAGAACCATTTTTTCAATTGAAAGATCAAGGCTGATTGAATTTTTTTTTGGGTTGGTTAGCCGACGGTGCCAGAGCGGTGCATTGCTGGTATCAAAATCTAAACAGAAAAGAGTAGATTCGTAGCTATGGATACAGAAAGTAAACTTAAACAGTTGTACCGTTCCGTTATTCTTGAACTGAATAAGAACCCCTATCACTACGAAGAGATGGAGGCACCCGATCACCAGATCGAGGCCTATAATCCATTGTGCGGAGATAAGTACAAGTTGTATTTACAAGTGGAGGCGGGCAAGATCAAGCAGGCTTCTTTCAGTGGGTTTGGTTGTGCAATTTCTAAAGCTTCAACGTCCATCCTCGTACAGCGTTTGGAGGGGATGGCCATAGAAGACATTCCTGCCATGAAAGAAACTTTTCTGAATATAGCCTTTGAGGGTGCTCCGACGAGCGATGAAGAATTTGAAGCTTTTGCAGCGGCGAAGGCTTTCCCTGGTCGGTCTACCTGTGTGAGTCTAAGTTGGGATAGCCTGCAGGAGTGGCTGGATCAGCAGTAGTACCATCCTGCTGGAACCTCACAAAAGCTGAATCTAGCTATCCGTATTCTCGACATTGATTAATCGCGCTAAGGAAATCGGTAAGCGAACCTCCTTCTCCCCTACTTTCAATAGCACTTCGTCTAGAGATTTTTCTTCCACCTTAAAATCAGCTCCGGGCAACAATCCCATCTGCCATAGTTGCGCACTAACATATTGCCTGGATTGATGTTCAGCGATTTGTCCTTGTTCCTGGCTAGCCAGGCGTATCAAAGGAAAACTAGGTTCCCCGGCCTTGGCAGGGATTGGGGAGCCGTGTGGGTCTGTGCTAGGAAAGCCCAATTCCTGATCCACCGCATCTAAGAGGGCCTCAGGTAATAAATGCTCAAAGCGTTCAGCTTCCTCGTGGATTTGCTCATTATTTAGACCAATTTTATTCACCAGATAGGTTTCCCATAGCCGGTGCGCACGTACCAATTTTTCAGCTTCCCCGATTCCGATAGAGGTCAATTTAAGGTCGCCTTTTTCTAATAATCCCTTAGTACGAAGGAGTTGGAGAATTTTCTGTAAACTACTAGTTGTAGCCCCTAGTTTTTCTGCTAAACTCTCAATTGTAAGGCTTCCTTGTTGTTCCAATCGGTAGGCTTGCTTAAGACCATCTTCCAGCTTGATCCTAGCTTTGAGTTGTCGTTTGCGTAGCTGTCGGAAAACCAAACCTTTCTCCGGGGCAAAGAACACCGCTAGGGTGTAGAACAGGGTGGCTGTAACAGCCATGGCCGGGCCTGGTGTGGTTTCTAGTATGATGGCAAAAACTAAACCCAATACGGCAGAGAACAGACCAATAATGGCGGAAATAAGAATTACAGTTGGCAAGCGTTTGGACAAGAGTAACGCAGTAGATGCTGGCGTAATCAACATCGCCACAACCAGAATCACGCCTACCGTTTGCAGAGAGGCAACCACAGCAAAAGACAACAATAACATTAAGAAGTAGTGGATCAATTGTACAGGAATCCCCATCGTTTCAGCGATCACCGGCTGGAAGGTGGAGACGAAAAGGTAGCGATAGAAAACGATGACGCTGATGACCACGTAGATGGTAACCCCGGTGGTTAGATACAGATCACTATTCGCTACACCAAGGACATTCCCAAACAGGAAGTCCTTTAAATCCAAATGCACGCCCTCATTTCTGCTGATGTAGGAGATCCCCATCACCCCAATGCTGAACATGGCAGTGAATACAATTCCTATGGCTGCATCATTCTTTGTGCCCACATTATGCTGAATCCAGGTAATCCCAAGGGCCGTTAAAAGTCCGGCGATCACGGCTCCAGTAAAGAAGCCGAGGGCACTGTAACCCACGATTACAAAAGCAAAAACCACGCCTGGTAAGATGGCATGGGCTAAAGCATCCCCTACCAGAGACATATTTCGCAAAACAATAAAGCAACCCAATACCCCGCACATGACCCCTACCAAACTGGAAGCGATCAAGGCTCGGATAGCCCATTCTTGCTGCAATATTTCTAGTAGCTCACTCATACCAATAGCTTATGTATCCGAACAAATATACACTTTTTTAATACAGGGTAAAATAATTTTTAGACCAATCTAAAAATAAATCCGCAGCTAAAGATATTTGGTGCTTAATTGCACTAGTAATGGTACTTAATTACAGACTTGGGAAAGAGAAAATTCAGGTTATTATAGCAACTCTTCGTACAGATTCATCATCTGCCTGACCAGGGGTTCGCCCTTAAATTGCTGTGCATGCTCAAATCCATTTTGGATCAACTGCTCTCGATAAGTTGAATCCGTTAGGATCTTTTGAATTCCCTGCGCAATATCCTCTGGCAGATGGGGATCCGCCAAATAGGCGCCAGGGCCAGCTGCTTCCGGGAGGGAAGAGCAATTGGAGGTAACGACCGGCACCTTGCTGTAAAGTGCCTCCAACACTGGAATCCCAAAACCTTCTGCGAAAGAGGGATACAAAAAGACTTGAGCTTGCTGATACAGCGCAGATAGATCTTTGAATGTAGGTGAGATAAAAAAGACCTGGTCCTTCAGCCCTGCCTCAGCAATGAAGCTCTCTACCTGACGCTGGTACTCGCTCCGTCCTCCGACCACCACCAAGGGCAGTTGCAAATCCTTAGGCAGGAGTGTCATGGCTTTCACTACACCTAGAAGATTCTTTCTTTCAATCACAGATCCAACGTAGAACAAGTACTGATCCGGTAGTTGATACTTTTCCTTTGCCGCTTGTAAACTCTTCTGGGAGCGTTCTTGCATAAAGCGATCATGGCAAGTCTGGTAAATTACCGAGATCTTTTCTTCCGGAATATCAAAGAAGTGAATGATATCTCGCTTGGTAGCCTCGCTGATGGCCACAATTCGATCGGCATGTTCACAGGCATATCGGAACTTGAAATCATAGATCTTTCGATCAGGCAAGGCATATTGATGAGGGAAATGCTTATACAACAAGTCATGAATAGTGACGATCGTTCGGATGCCCGTCTTTTGCATCCCAATGGGTATTTCGTGACTTAGTCCATGATAGAGTTGAATTTTATCTCGACGTAAAGGCCCTTTCACTGCGGAGGAGCGCCAGTAGGAGCCAGGAACCCATTTTGGTGTCTTAAGCGTATAGGAAGGGCTGCTAAGAAAGTAATGTGTTTCTGGATTATCCTTGACCTTTGGGGTATAGAGAAAGTAAGCATTATCTGGAAAGTACTGTCCAAGGTTGAACAATAAAGTCCTACTGTAATTTCCTAATCCCGTAAAATTGTTGAAAAGCCTTTTGGCATCGAAACCTAGTCGATACATGTGAATGGATAAGCGTTAAACGGCAAAACTCTCCCCGCAAGCACAAGAGCGGGCAGCATTAGGGTTGTTAAAATAAAAACCTTTGCCATCTAACCCTCCGGAAAATTCTAAAGTGGTATTGCACAAGTAGAGGAAGCTTCTTAGATCAGTTACGATCTTTTCTCCATTATCTTCGAAGATTTGGTCGTCTGGTTTGAGTTCATCATCAAACTCCATGTTATAAGTCAAGCCGGAACAACCACCACTAGTCACACTAACTCGCACGAAATGACCTTCCGTCAAGCCATCCTTTGACTTGATTTCCACAATTTTTTCCTTGGCACTATCTGCAACGAATAACATCTAACAAGTATTTAATTCTGGTACTTCGCTGATTTTCTAGTCTTGAAGAAGGATCACTAAGCTCTAAAATTCAAACCCACAATCTCTCCTCATCCTAGTATTCTATAGACTCGAATATCCTCAGCGACGTTTAATTCTATTCAAAAATAAGGTACAATATGATAACAAACAATCCTCTTCATTAGTTTTTTGCCTATCTGTCCGCTAGCTCTCTACGTCAATACCTTCCTTAAACATTTCCCAGACGGGGCTCTGACTCCTTAGATGGTTCACTCCATGTATCACAGCTTGCACCACCTTTTCCAACTCTTCCGCCTGGTTGAAACGCCCAAAACTAAATCGGATCGAAGACTCCGCTCCGGTCTTGCCTTTCCCCATCGCAATCAACACGTGAGAAGGGGAAGGGTCTGCCGAGGTACAAGCCGAACCTGCTGATACCGCAATGTCTCGGTTAAAAGTAGCCATGAGTGCCTCCGCATCCACAAATCGAAAAACTAGGTTGGAAACATGCCCCAAACGGTCATTTGGATGGCCATTTAGGTAGACTTCCTCCAATTCGTTCATTAGACGCTCTTCCAATTGATCTCTCCAGATTTGAAGTTGCTCATTCGTCTCTTTCATTGCTTGTTCGGCCAATTCGATCGCCTTCCCCATTCCCACAATCCCTGGCACATTTAATGTACCAGATCGAAAGCCCCCTTCATGCCCACCGCCGTCCAATTGAGGCGTCAAGCGCACTCTGGGAGCCCGGTGATTCACGTATAAACCGCCAACTCCTTTCGGCCCATAGAATTTATGAGCTGAAAAAGCTAGGAGATGAACACCTAGTTCCTTCGGCCGAATCGGGATCTTACCTACTGCTTGGGTAGCATCACTGAAAAAGAGGACGCCTTTTCGATCGCATAGACTTCCAATCTGCTTAATGGGTTGGATCACTCCCGTCTCATTGTTAGCCCACATCACCGCCACCAAAATGGTATCCGGCCTAATTGCTGCTTCTAATTCTTCTAGGTCGATCAAGCCCTGCTGGTCAACTGAGAGGTACGTTACCTCCCCTCCTCTCTTTTCCAAAGCGTGACAAGTATCCAACACTGCCTTGTGCTCTGTCGTCACTGTGATGATATGTTTCCCCTTACGATGGTACATTTCAAAAACGCCTTTGATCGCCAGATTAATGGCTTCGGTAGCTCCACTCGTAAAGATCATTTCTCGTTTTTCCGCACCGAAATATTGGGCGCATTGCTCTCTAGCCAAGTCCACCGCTTCGGTAGCCACCCATCCATAAGGATGGCTTCTACTGGCCGCATTGCCGGGCTTCTCATAGAAGTAGGGAAGCATGGTGTCTAAGACTCGTGGATCGGTTGCAGTAGTGGCATTATTATCGAGATAAATCATATCCTTAGAACGAAATTGATCTGGCAAAAGTTAAGGCTATTTACAATATTTAGCTAATTTCGGCCGGAAGCAAAGTACAGCCCATGCCAAACAAAAGCCCTTTATTTGCTGAATTCCCTTCCATTGATCGAGCAGAATGGATGGCCAAGATTGAAAAGGATCTAAAAGGAAAAGCACTAGAGACGCTCTACTGGGAGCCAGAGCCTGGCCTTAAGATCCCGCCATTATTTCATCCTGCTGATTCTCCTCAAAGTTCCAGTCTAACAGATTCAAGGGTTGCCAACCAATGGGAAATTGGGCAATTAATTAAGGTAGCTGATCTCAAGGAAACCAACCAAAAGGTGCTGGCTAGTCTACAAGGTGGAGCTAATGCATTGGAGTTTGAATTGGAATCTCCACTGACCAAAGCACAATTGGGCGTGCTTCTAAAGGATGTGATACCCTCCTACATTTCTTTGCATTTTTCTTGGAAAACAGAAGCCTTCCCTGTGATTACATTTTGGGAGGCCATGCAAGCCTATCTGGCTGACCAAGGAGTAGCAAGTGATGCCTGGAGCGGCTCCTTGAGCTGGACGCCTACCCTAGATCAACATAGCCTTGGGCAGACCGCTCAGTTAATTCGGAATTCAGGTCAGGCTCCGGTACAGCTGCTGCATATCAAGTCTCCAGCGGTTAGATCATTGGATATGGCTGAAGATTTAGCGACTCAGATTCTTGCAGGTCAAACCTACATTGCCAAGTTGCAAGCATTGGGAATCAATGCTCGGGAAAGTGCCCATTGTATCCAATTTGCCATCACTACCAACAATACCTTTTTTGTCGAGATAGCCCGAATTCGCGCCCTGAAAATGTTGTGGGCCAATGTATTAAAGGCCTATGAGTTGGACACTTCAGTGATGCAAATTACGGCTTACACGGCAGCTCCGACCACAGTCGATGACCCCTATCACTTTATGATCCAGTCAGCCACGCAGGCGATGTCTGCCGTAATTGGTGGAGCCAGCAAGTTATTCGTTACAGCTGCTGACCATGGCCATGGAACCACCGATACCCGATTCACAGACAATCCCGATTTCGGACCGAGAATCGCTAGAAATGTTCAGCATCTGTTGCAATTGGAAAGCTTTATGGATCGAGTGATCGATCCCGGAGCAGGAAGCTATTATATTGAGCATTTAACGCAAGAAGTAGCTGCAAAAGCCTGGAAGCGTTTTCAGGAGCAGGCACTTTAAGGGGCCTACTAATCCTCTAATGCTTCTTCCATTCGTCCTGTTATCTGTTGGACAATCTTAAATTGGATGAGGAATTCCCTCGCCACTACGCGCAGTACCGTATAGACGGGGATAGCTAGGACCATTCCGTTAATCCCATTGATTTGAGCGCCCATCAAGATCACAATGAAGATCTCTAAGGGGTGTGCCAAAACACTATTAGAAAATATATAGGGCTGCAGCACAAAGTTATCCAATAGCTGCATTGCACCAAATACTACAACTACCTTGATAATTAAGGGTAAAAGCTGCGTATAGAAATCGAGATCAACATTGGCGGAGATAGTTAAAAATACGCCAAAAGCCGCCCCGATCAAGGGCCCGATGTAAGGAATGACGTTGATCAAAGCAGCAAAGAGACCAATTAGCACTGCATTGGGCACGCCAAGGATAGATAGAAATACACTAACAAAGAGGGTGATGACCGTAACTTGCAGTAGGATACCTGCAAAATAGCGGGTCAACAAATGAGAGATGTCCTCAATGGCGTGGCGAACTTGTACCTCAAATCGACTGGGAACTAAGCTTACAATAAAGAGGCTGAAAAGCCCTTCTTCCTTTAAAAAAAAGAAAGTAATGAAGACCACAGAGAAAATCCCCATCATTAAATTACCTGCCATGGATAGGAAGGAACTAAAATAATCGCCAATAGCAGCAGGCTGAAACCACCCCTTGAGTTGGTCACTTAACATCTCTTCTGCGGAGTCATACGTTGGCGTAAATCCGCGTTTCTGCATCCATTGAATCACCTGGCGGTAGGGTTCTTCAATCGCCTCGCCAATGGCCGCATAACTAACGCCAGATAGGTTATTGGCCTGATCAATTAGCATCGGTACAAAAAGCGCCACTATGAAGATGACGATTACAAATAGACAAATGATGGTCAAGGCAGCGCTAATACTGGGTCCCGCTTGCCATTTGCGAATCCGACCATACTTCCGAAAAAAACGCATGAAAGGCTCTCCCACCATTGAAAGCACCCAGGCTATCAAAATATATCCTACAATGGCCCGAAAGGTATACAGCAGCAAACCTAAAAGAGCTAAACCCACGCCAATCGCCAAATAGCGGCTAAAGTTTTTCATGCCGACAAAATAAGATGGTTGAAGAAATTTTTCGGGACATACCTTGAAATTTATCAAAGCATAGCCTCCAATATCTGCCAAACTCGCTCTGCCATCAATTGCTGTCCTTCGGCATTCGGATGCAATCCATCTGGGAGGTTCAAGGAAGGTACATCCAGGACATCCCCTAGAAAATCAGGGATCAAACTTATATTGTAAGTCTTGGCCAAGCGGGTATAAATGTTGTTAAAATCTGTTCTGGCATCAGTAGGGAGCGCAGCCGGCAACTCTAATTCCGTCAACAAAATAGTAGTTTCAGGAGCCTCAGTCTGTACTTTTTGGATGATCGTGGCCAGATCATCATAAAGCTCCTCCAAGCTTGCCCCTTGAAAGATATCGTTCAGGCCCAACTCCAAAACAAAATAATCAATGCGCTGCTGCAGCACCCAATGTACACGCTCCTTCCCTTCTTTTGCAGTATCACCACTAATTCCTGCATTAATTACTTTGAAAGATGCATCTTTTTGTGCTAACTTACGTTGAATTATGGCAGTAAAGCCATCCTGGGGATTTAAACCAAAAGCAGCGGTCAAGCTGTTCCCAAAAAACACAATTTTTTTGGGCCTTTCAGGTTCAATTAATTCTTCTTGCATAGTTCCTTCAGGTGCTTGAGATGTATCACCATTCTCACTTCCGCAGGAGTAGATAATGGCTATAACACCCAATACTAAAAAAAAGTACGAACAAACTCTCATGCCAATTGGTTGTGGATAAATCCTCTTCCAAAACAACACTATACAAAAGTATGGATAGGATCTATCACGCTTACAGGTTTTCATGTATTGCCAGTAAGCAAAAATAGTGGAAAAAGGTACAAAACAGTATCTAGATCATTTTTCCATACCGAAATGACAGTTTATTCAATACCATTCTCATGAATGTGAACAAGAAGATCGTTCTAGTCGAAGACAACCCAGCGGATGTGCTGCTAGCTGAAATTGCCCTGCAAAATATTCAATGTAACAACGAATTACTTCACTTCAGCAATGGCGTAGAATTCGTAAAGTACTTGCCTGCCGCCAAATTAGATCAAATTTCCTTGGTACTCCTAGATCTTAACATGCCGATGATGAATGGATGGGAAGTCTTGGAATATCTACGTACGAATGAGCTATTTAGCAAGCTACCTGTAGTGGTATTTTCCTGCTCCGCAGCAGCTCAAGACGTTGCATCTTGCTATTCCCTCGGTGCTAATGCTTTTGTGCGAAAGCCAACGGACTTGGATACTTTTGATGAAATCATGGCCTCCATTGTTTCTTTTTGGGGACAAACTAACATCCAGGCTTCGTATGCCTTAGGGTAAAGATTCCCCTTCTAAGAAGGCTATATTGCGTTTAAGACCAGTAAACTTGGTTCGCTTCACGGCTGATTTTCTGAATACAGTCCGAAAAACCTCTTCCGTAAGATCCAACCAATCTTTCCTGGACATGTCCAAAAGATCGTCATGTGGCTCAAAGGCCGCTTCCTGGTGAACACTCGAAAATCGATTCCACGGGCAAACCTCCTGACAGATATCACAACCGAACATCCAATTATCAAAGCTTCCTTTGTATGCTTCAGGGATAGCTTCTTTTAGTTCGATGGTAAAATAGGAAATACACTTACTCCCATCCATCACATAACCCGCTGGAGAGATGGCCTCCGTTGGGCAGGCATCTATGCAACGCGTACACGTTCCACAATAATCCTTAATCGGATGATCATATATAAAATCAAGATCTAGGATCAGTTCGGCCAGGAAAAAGTAGGAACCGGCTTTGGGGTGGATCAACATGGTATTTTTTCCAATCCAACCTACACCAGATCGCTTAGCCCAATCGCGCTCCAGTACTGGCGCAGAATCAACAAAGCAGCGGCCATTCACCTCTCCTACTTCTTGTTGTAGAAATGCAAGCAGGGATTTGAGTTTGTGCTTAACCACGAAATGATAGTCCTGCCCATAGGCATACTTGGATATCTTCGGAGCCTCCGGATCAGCCTGTTTAGCAGGGGTATAATAGTTGTACATTAGACTAACGACCGATTTAGCCCCTTCCACGAGTTTTCGAGGATCGGTACGTTTTTCAAAATGATTGGCCATGTAATGCATCTGGCCATGCTTGTGTTGGTTAAGCCATTCCTCCAATCTGCGTGCCTCTTCATCCATTTGGGTGGCCTGGGCTATACCTACAAAGCTAAACCCTAACCTTTCGGCTTCTTGTCGCAAAAGATGAGTATGGAGCGTCCGATTGTCCATCAATTTTATAGTCGCAATGGCTTATTCGGCAGGCTCTTGGTCTTCACTACCCATTTGATTTTCCTTTCTCAAGCGATTGAATAAAGCATCCACCCGATACATCTCGTCAAGTGTATCGTCGATGTAAAAAGCAATGTCCGGGATACGTCGCACGTGCTTGCGAATCCGGTGAGCGAGGCTTTGTCGCAGTCTGACAATTTCCTCTTCCATTTGTAGGATGACTGCCTGTTTATTTTCGGTATTATAAATGCTCAAATAGATTTTAGCTAAGCCAAAATCAGGTGAGACTTTTACTCCTGTGACTGTTACTAAGGGCTCAGGACCATATAAATAGGATCCTTCCTGCTGTAGTACCATACTGAAATTGCGCTTTACCAATTCCGCAACCTGTCTTTGTCTCTTCGTTTCCATCTTTTCGTATTGATATCGGATAAGTTCGGCAAAAATAGGTTAAAAAACAATATAACTCCAACCTAGAATTCCGATGCTATAAATAAAACCCACTTGTACTAAAATGGGTTCCCAGAATAGCATTATATAATCTTAAAATTGTTATTTTTGTAAGCAATTTGATGTTATTATGCAGCGACCATTTCTGGAGACAGCAATAGAATATTTAAAGGGAGTCGGTCCTACCCGAGCAGACTTGTTGAAGAAGGAATTGAGCATTTTCACGCTACGAGATCTCCTCTATCAATACCCCTATCGCTATATTGACAAGACCCAGTTTCACAAGATTAGAGACCTCAGGGAAGACAGTGGAGCCGTCCAGGTTCGAGGTATTTTGCGTAGGCTAACCACCGCTGGGGAAGGCAGAAAACGGCGCTTAATGGGTACCTTGAGAGATGATTCCGGGGCTATCGAATTGGTGTGGTTCTCTGGTATTCACTGGATTGAGAAATCTTTGGTGGTGGGAAAAGAATATGTGGTTTATGGTCGTATCAATCATTTCAATCACAAGCTCAATATTGCGCACCCAGAGATTGAAGCGGTGAGCCTCAGTAATACGAAGCAAGCAGCGACCTTCGCTCCTGTGTATCCAAGCACCGAAAAGTTAAATACCAAGGGACTGGATGCTAAGTTCAGGCGAAGATTGATCAAGGCCCTTTTTGAAAAACTGTCCATTACCCACTTTGAAGAGAATCTACCGGATTACATCGTACAGAAGCTAAAGTTCCCGGCACATTTCGATGCCTTGAGGCAGATCCACTTGCCTAAAAGCCAACAGGAACTAATCAGTGCTCGCAATCGGTTGAAGTTCGAAGAGCTATTCTTTTTGCAATTGCGACTGCTACAGTTGAAATTGAAACGCCAGCGGGCCATTAAGGGTCTCCCCTTCCCCACCATAGGTGACTACTTCAATGGCTTTTTTAAGGAGAAGCTGCCTTTTGAACTCACCGGCGCTCAGAAACGAGTACTAAAGGAAATCCGAAGAGATTTGGGATCCGGCATTCAGATGAACCGCCTGCTTCAGGGGGATGTAGGTAGTGGAAAAACCATCGTAGGCCTCATGTGTATGCTGATGGCCCTGGACAACGGGTACCAAGCCTGCCTAATGGCGCCAACTGAGATCCTTGCTCAACAACATTATATCTCAATTTCTGAATACCTGGAAGGCATGGACATCAAGGTGGGTTTCCTTTCGGGTAGTGTTAAAGGGAAAAAACGCAAGTTGGTCCTGGAAGAATTGGCTAGCGGCGAAATCAAGATTATCATCGGCACGCACGCCTTACTCGAGGAACCGGTACAGTTTCAGCAATTGGGATTGGCGATTACGGATGAACAGCATCGTTTTGGCGTAGCCCAACGAGCTAAACTCTGGAAAAAGAACGCCAAATACCCTCCCCATATTCTAGTCATGACCGCTACTCCCATTCCGCGGACACTCGCCATGACACTCTATGGAGATCTAGATGTCTCGGTGATCGATGAGCTGCCGCCGGGGCGAAAAGAAATCCAGACGATACACCGGACAGAGAATCATCGTATGCGAGTCATTGGGTTTATGCGGGAGCAAATTGCCTTAGGTAGGCAAGTGTATGTTGTCTACCCTTTGATCGAAGAATCAGCAAAACTAGATCTGCAGAATCTGGAAGAGGGCTACGAGGCACTTAGCAGAGAATTTCCAATACCTGATTATCAGATTAGTATTGTTCATGGACGAATGAAGCCGGCGGACAAGGATTTTGAGATGCAAAGATTTGTGAACGGCACCACGCAAATTATGGTAGCTACTACTGTGATTGAAGTAGGGGTAAATGTGCCGAATGCCAGCGTAATGGTGATTGAGAATACGGAGCGATTTGGATTGTCCCAGCTCCATCAATTGCGAGGGCGGGTGGGCCGAGGGGCCGAGCAGTCCTACTGTCTTTTGATGTCCAGCTTTAAATTAAGCAATGAAAGTCGCCAACGCATCCAGACGATGGTACAGACAAATAATGGGTTTGAAATCGCCGAAGCCGACCTTAGGTTAAGAGGACCGGGGAACATAGAAGGGACACAGCAAAGTGGGATTTTAAACCTCCGTTTAGCCGATCTGGCCAAGGACGGTAAGATTTTAAAGACCGCTAGAGAAATCGCCAGCCGGATTCTCGAAGATGACCCTAATCTGCAACGTCCGGAGCATCAGGTAATTGCTAAATATCTGAGCAAACATGCAAAGCAGGTAAAGGCATGGAGTCGAATCAGTTAAGCCATCTGGTGTAGGATCGTCTAAGAACATGTTTAAAATTCCATCAATCGGCTACAAACGGCAAATTTTCTCCTGTCCTATGTTAAAAAGCCTCGCCGTACCTTTCAGGTCTAGTTCCGGGATTACGGAA
>ENA-UENV01000178-UENV01000178.1-marine-metagenome-genome-assembly--contig:-NODE-178-length-19954-cov-2.819889_pt1 | contig 19954 bp, 16 predicted proteins | sample MGYA00237878_ERZ529328 | MGnify/ENA primary metagenome ERZ529328 (study PRJEB26372, sample SAMN05368348) | marine metagenome | biome: cultured habitat; feature: ocean water; material: water; isolation... | reverse complement strand
AAATCACCCGAAGGTATTTCAGCTGCTGATCGATCGTGGAGCGGACATCAATGCGGTGGATGCCAAGGGCGATCCCGTAGCAAATTGGGCTGCCTACTATGGCAATCGTATAGCCTTATCAACCCTGGTTGGAAGGGGAGTGGACCTAAGTATTCAAACGAAACATGGAGATGCCGCTGAGGTGCTTTTGCGTCTCTGGCATGACCCGATGGATCTGAGTGTTTTTGACGGATCCATTTTGGAAAGGCCTTTATCAGAACAACAGAAGGAATTATTTCATGCTATTAGCCAAAAACAGGCATCTGCTGTACGGATCTTGCTCGATCAAGGGATAGATCCAAATACAACAGATGCCTATGGCTCTCCTCTGTTACACCGTGCTGTTGTAAGCGGAGAGGTAGAGATACTAGAATCTCTGTTGAAGTACGATGAGTTGCAGGTAGATGCGTTTAATAGAGTAGGGCAGACTGCTCTAAGTTTAGCTGCGCGTTGGGAGCATCCACAGATGGTGGAGTTGTTGTTGCAGGCAGGGGCGAACCCTAATGCTGCTGGTAAGCGTTATCAACTGACACCCCTGATAGGGAGTGTTATAGGACGGAATTTGGAAATCACTAATAGTTTGGTTGAGGCAGGAGCATCCATCGATCACAAGGATGAGATCAACGATGCTGCTGCCCTTCATTGGGCTTTCTTTTATGATAATGAAGCGGCTGTCCTGGCGCTCTTAGAAGCAGGGGCGGACTATCGAAGTCCAGCTCTTGGAGAAACCAATAGCTTGCTGACTTTAACTGAAAAGATGGGAACCCCGCAGGTGCAGGAAAAAGTAAGACAGTATGAAAAAAACAGGGAAGCCATGGCTGGCTCCTGGGCTCTAACCGAGATTCAATACATTTACTCGGACACAATCTACATAGTGGAACAACCTGCGGGGGGCATCTTCATGGGAAGTCCAGAGCGCTACATGATCATGTACCACCCAACACAACGCACCCGTCCTGCCTTCAAAGATTTCAGTCGACCCACGTGTGAAGAACTGCGGACTGCATTCCAACATTTGGTTTTCAATACCGGGAACTACCACCTAACAGATAGCTTAATGACGGTAAGCCCGGATTTAGCTCGAGTTCCTGGGTTTGAGGGCGCTAAACAGCAGTATCGATATACCATACATGAAGATCAGTTGAGCCTGACACTATTCGATGAAACTTATCCTAACGGGAAAAAGCCAGAATGGTATGGCAAATTGCAGATTCGACTTCAATTTCAACAAGAATAGTTTGAGCTGGAGCTGTAAATTGCTTTCTAATGCCGTGGATGAAATTTATACTACTCTGTTACGCCTTACTTGCCATTTTCGTATCGGGCGGACTCTTCTTCAAGGACAAGCATTACGCCTCTAAGTTATTGGCCCTCTTTACCTTGCTAATGGGCTTAGAAATGATCAACTATGTGTATGCCACTACTTCCTTGGTAACTATTTCGACTGTCTTTGTCGCTCGATACTATTTCTATGTAGGGTTCTTGTATGGACCACTACTATGGTTCTATCTGCTTTTCTTATGGGGGCACAAGCAGCAATTCAACTGGCGTGACTCCTTGCATTTGATCCCAATGGTACTAGCCTTCGTGTACTTCTTTGATGTTTTTATGTTAGCTGGTGAGGACAGAATTGCCTTTATTCGAGCACACTTTTTTGATCGCGTAATGCCACTCAACTACGCTCGTGCTCTCCACCTACTACTCTATGCCATCTTGATGGTTCGATATTGCCGAAAGATGCCGTTAGAATTGCCCAAAATCAAGCGATTATTGAGTTTAGGGATTGTGACTGTTTTCTTTTTGACTTCTGTTTTGATGTTGGGGTTCACTTGTTTCGCCAGGGATTGGCATGATTTTGCTCCTTACTATCTCATCATCAGTACCATCGTTTTTTCGATGGCATACCTCTTGTACTTTCAACCCAACTTTATGGCACATTTAGGGGGGAAGTATGTCCATTCTGGTATTGGGAAAGCAGATATGGAACGGATTCAAGCTAAGATAAATCATAGCTTACGACAGCAGCAATTATTTCTGCAACGGGATTTGAATCTCAAAAAACTAGCGGTAAGTATAGAGGAAAAACCACACCATCTATCCCAAACCTTCACTCGTCTAATTCAGGAATCCTTCAATGAGCATGTCAATCGCTACCGCATCGACTATGCCAAGCAAATTCTCCTCGAACCTACCTTTTCTCATCTTACCATAGAAGCAATAGCGCAGGAAGCCGGGTTTAACAATAGAGTTACCTTCAATAAGTTCTTCCAAATGTTCACAGGGATGAAGCCTTCGGCCTACAAAAGCATGACGGTAAGCCCTTAGCCCGCTCCAATTTGCTCAATAGTAGACACTTTGATCATTTTTTTACACTCAAAGTCCTCGATCCCAACCAAGCTTGCTGATTATTGTTAGCTAGGTGTTTGTTTTGAAAATATAGTATATGCAGACGATTACAATTCTATTTATGGCCTTGTTGTTTGGGCAAGGTATGCCGGAAAAGATCGATTTTGGAAAAAGAGTTTCTGCTCCTGGCTGGCAAGTGATTAATGATGGGGTGATGGGAGGACTATCTTACGGGGATGTAAACTTTACCAGTAATAGTGTCCGTTTCTTTGGGCGAGTATCCCTGGCAAACAATGGGGGCTTTGCCTCCTTTAGATCTCCTTATGGTAGGATTGACCTTTCTGGTTATAGTAGCATTCGTTTCCGGGTCAGAGGAGAAGGTATTCGCTGTGCTTTCACCTTGGAAACCGATCGGCGATTCTGGATGCCTAACTATAAGCATCAACTGAAATTAGAAAATGAGGGATGGCAGATAATAGAGCTGTCTTTAGCAGATTTCAAGCAATATCGCTTGGGCAGACCTACAGGAAGAGCGTTGTTGACAGAAACCAAAAGTGAGATTATCCGCATGGGGTGGATCACTGATGAAAAGAGGGAAGGGCCATTTAGTTTGGAAATTGACTATGTAGAGTTTATCCCTTAGTGGAGAAATTATCTGAGTTCGAATTGACTGCGTTCCAAGTCAGTTCGAACTTGAAATTGACTGTAAAAACCTACTGTTTTCCCAGCCTGAACCTTCCGGGCTTCCAACGGCACAATAGTCAGCGGCATCAGGCTATCGGTACTGTAAAAAGTAATCGATGGACTTAATTGTACCAGACTACTTAGTCTAGCACAATTAATCGAGCCATCTACCAAGGTTTCCATCTCGATCTGATGTTCGATTGACGTGGGGCAGATTTCCGAAAAATTAAAGATGTTGAATAGGGAGGATTGTGTCATAATCCGAGGTGCGGTTATTCCTGTGAATTGTGGAATACTACTTGGACAAGGTATCCCCATAACTTCAAAATCATAGTGCCCCAATTCAACAAGGTTAATGATTTTACTCGGGATAGAAATCCCATCCGGCCGCAGAATATGTTCCCGAGCGTGGTTCATCACAGGTACCTGTGGTTCATTGATGCACCAAATAGACATCATTTCCACCAATAGGGTATCAGCCTTTTCAGCTGGAACGAAATCCAGCGCATCTGCTAAATGCAACTCAATCCGATCTGCATATTCAGACTGTTCAATGTTCTGCTTGGCAAAAGCATAGATCGCAGGATCTCGCTCTACTGCATATACTTTTCGACATTTGCTCGCTGCATAAATGGCAAAGACCCCCGTTCCGATGCCCAATTCGCAATGAATTCCGTTGGGTTGTAGGACTTCATCTAATGCTAATTTGATACGTCCAACTCGCTCGCTGTCCTTTAACATCTCCAAGTGATAAGACAATCCAAAATTGCCCACTTTATCTCCGTACTTCGGTGTGTGATGATCTAATCTGCTCGACATGTGAATATTACTAAAACTGGAAATTTGGTATTGGTGCGGATACGTCCACAAGTGTTCCATCGGGATCTTTTAGCAGCAGACGCCGCTGTCCATAGAAAGTATCATGTGGTGCTTGCACAATTGCGAAATTTTCTTGTTGAGCTTTTTGATAGTAGGGCTCAACATCATCGACTACGAAAGTAAGATAAAATCCCTGAGGATTCTGCTGATAGGCTGCTGGGACGATCTCGCTAGTTCTACTGATTAACCCCAATTCAAGGCCGGTCTTTTCATCTTGCAATTGGACAAACCAATCACTGTCGAAACTCACCTTTAATTCAAATAGACGGGTGTAGAAAGCCTTACTAGCTACCAACTGATCACTACAGAGATTTGTCATGAATCGATCGATCATAATTGAGTTTTAAGAAGCGTTTTTTGGAAAGAGTTGATGTATAATAAGAGTACAAAAATGCTTTCCCATTGTTCATATTCGAACACTTTTCGTTCGTTTTCGCACAGCTTTAGGCGCTTGATTTGGGTGTAAGTGTTTGATAATTAGAAGTTTATTTCTTCTGGCATATCCCTTGCCTTTTATGGGAACGAAAACAATCTATTTATAGGTTTTTTAAGTCCTTAACCCATCAAAATCTCCCATGTTGAAGCAAAGTCTACAATTGATCTTTCGACGCCTGAAGAGGAAGGCAGGCTACTCCACGATTCACCTGCTGGGGTTGACGGCAGGATTTACAAGTTGCCTATTGATTTTTCTATTGGTGAGGTATGAGGGGAGTTTTGACATGCATCACGCAAAAAAAGAGAGAATCTACCGAATTAATACGGAATCACTCGATGATGGAGATCTCGAAATCATGTCCACTGCTCCTTTTCCCCTGGCCAAAGCGTTTGAATTGGAGTTTCCGACGGAGGCAATTGGGAGAATGTATTATCAAGAAGAGACGGTTTTGGGGAGTTCTAAAACGGACCCTCAGGAGATTGAACAGGTGTACTTTAGCGAGAGTGAAATTCTATCCATCTTCGATTTTGACATCCTGCAAGGAGAGGGGGCAGCAGCTCTAGAAGAACCTGGAAATATTCTCCTTTCTGCTTCTTTGGCAGAACGGTTCTTCGGGCAAAAGAATCCAGTTGGCTCCCAATTGTTCATGGGATCTCAGACTGTGCTCCAGGTGGCAGGCGTGTACGCAGATGTTCCAACGACTACTCATATTCCGGCCTCAGCGTTGATTTCTTTTGGAAACTTGACAGAGGATATCGTAGGTCTTCCGATGGATAATTGGAGTTTGTACCATAACGGCCTGGCTACTTATGCCTTGTTGGATCAACCGATTCGAGCCGGACAGTTTGATGAACAGCTTTCTCAATTTGCGAGTAAATATATGCATAGTGCTGGTGATCCTGGCACCGATAAACCGGCGCTACAAGCGCTAACCGACATTCATTTTACCCCGATTTCTCAGAATGGCTCCCCAGTAGCTCCCATTTCCAAGTCCGTCATTTGGATTGCCATTAGTATTGGGGCGTTAATACTCTTAATGGCTTGTTTCAACTTCATCAATCTGAGTCTGGCCTCAAACACGGAAAAACGCTTGGAGGTGAGTATTCGAAAAGTCATCGGGGCAAGGTCATTTGAGATCTGGTCAAATTTATTGGGAGAAGCTATTGTATTGAGTTTGTCCGCCTTTATCCTCAGTAGGGTGTTGGTAGAAGTGCTTTTGCCCTTTATGAATACACTACTGGGGAAATCCCTAAGTGATCAAAGTCTTTGGTCTATTCCTGTGCTTCTATTCAGCTTGATCATCGTCCTAATAACGAGCTTACTGGCCGGAGGATATCCCGCCTGGGTCTTAGCGCGACAGGAGGCGAAACTAGCCTTGAAGTCTAGTAAGACTTTTGGTCAGCGAGAGGATAGTGGATTGAGAAGAGCGATAGTGGTGGCTCAATTTGTCATTACCATGGTTATCATTAGCGGTGCCGTTACCGTTTCGCGCCAGCTAAACTATATCCAGGATAAAGATCTAGGGTTTCAACAAACAGGGATACTACAGATCGATTTGCAGGAATCCGGAGATAATGAGGTAATCACTCAAGAATGGATGTCTAGACCTGAAGTCTCGGAAGTTTCCTTTTCAATTGGAGCTCCCATGTCAGATATGGGCTTGGGAATGGCAGCCTATCCTTATGGTGGTGACCCAGAGGCAGATGAATTTATTGTTTCGATAAAGGCTGCAGACCAGCGCTATCTAAGCACCTACGGATTGGAGTTGGTTGCTGGTCGGGATATCACCCCCTTGGAGGCACAGCGCATGGGAGATTCGTATCCTAGCGAAAATGAAGTCCGCCCCGTAGTGGTGAATGCTGCTTTGGGCAAAACCTTGGGAATAACAGATCCACAGGAGCTCTTGGGTAAAAAGGTAGTGGTATACATCAATAACTTTATTGGAGAAATTGTTGGGGTGGTAAAGGATTTTAATACCAGCTCTTTGAGAGAAGAGATTGAGCCTACGATGATCACACCGATGCCACCTCAGTACAACACCATCGGTGTGCGAACGGATATCGAACGGCTTTCTGAAACCATCACCTTTCTGAAGGACTCCTGGGGAGATCATTATCCTTCTAACCCCTTCAGCTATACCTTTTTGGAAGAGTATGTGAAAGGGCAGTATGCGGGTGAAAACCGAACGCTTACTTTATTAAACATATTTGCACTCCTAGCTATTCTAATCGCCTGTTTGGGCCTATTTGGTTTGGCAGCGATTCTCACGTCGCAACGCAAAAGGGAAGTGGGTTTGCGTAAAGTATTGGGTGCTTCGAACAGCAATATCGTCAGCCTTTTATCCAAAGATGTTGTCAAATTGGTCTTGATTTCAATCCTACTGGCTGGACCATTTGCTTGGTGGATTTCCTTCAAATGGTTGGAAAACTTCACCTATAGAATTGACTTTAGCTGGACGGCCTTTCTTTTGGCAAGTGGCAGCCTTTTGCTATTAGCTATTGCATCCATTAGTAGTCAGACCATCAAAGCGGCATTGACGAACCCCGCTACCGTTATGAGAGAACAATAGGAGCAAGGCAATTCAGGCGGGCATCAAATCACCAACAAAACCATAAGCTATGTTCAGAAACTATTTCAAGATTGCCATCCGACAACTCTTCAAACAAAAATTCTTTAGCATCATCAATATAGCTGGACTAGCCTTGAGTGTCGCCTGTTGTTTATTGATTGCACTTTTTGTCAAGAATGAATTGAGCTACGACACTTATCATGAACATTCAAAAGACATCTACCGACTCGCCCTAGATATTAATCTGAATCAGTCCGTCGCCAAAGGAACTGCTCTACCTGCTCCAGCCGCCAGTACTATCAAGGAGGAATTCCCAGAGGTAGTCAATGCCTGTCGACTCAACAGTTTCTTCTTTAATGCCGGCACGAATCTAGTGCGGACGATCAACGATAGTGAGAGTACCTTCCAGGAAAAATTCGTTTACGTAGATCATTCCTTTACTGAAATGTTCGATTTTTCGACGGTCTATGGAGATCCGGAAAGCTGGCTATTAGAGCCGTACTCGATCGTCATCACCAAGCGAGTGGCGGATCAATTCTTCCCGCACTTAGACCCTGTCGGAGAACAGTTGATCTTGAATGATGATACCGAGAACCAAGCTTATCGGATAACAGGGGTGATCGAGGAAATGCCTAGCAATTCACACCTAGACTTTGAGTATCTCATGTCCATGTCTACCCTGGATGGCAACCAGGCTAATAATTGGGTGAGCAATAATTACTTCTCTTACGTCCAGTTGGCCCCCGGTACCGATCCTGAGGCATTAAATGCCAAACTAATTCCCTTTGGACTCAAGTATTTTGGCCCGCAATTCCGGGAGCAACTCAAAGTAGATCTTGAGCAGGTGACAAAAACGGGATCTAAATACAATCTCTTCTTACAACCCTTGGCAGATGTACATCTCCATTCCGATAATTTCTTGCCTAATTTCGGAAGCGGAGGAGATATTCGTTACATCCAGTTATTTTCTGTAATCGGTTTATTCCTGGTGCTAATTGCCCTGGTGAATTATATCAATCTATCCACAGCCCGATCTGCTAACCGGGCAAAAGAAGTAGGAATGCGTAAGGTTTTGGGGTCCTATCAGATTCACCTGGTCGGCCAATTCCTGATGGAATCCATCATGCTGAGTCTATTGGCTTTTGGTTTTGGCTTATTACTAGCCGAGCTCCTCTTGCCTGCCTTTAATGCGCTGGCTCAAACCGACTTAACGATACCGTACACTGCTACATGGTTTGTTCCTGTCCTTTTGGCCGCTACCTTAGGTATAGGAATGTTGGCTGGTTTGTATCCCTCATTCTATCTTTCTGGTTTCAAACCGATTAGAGTTCTAAAAGGGCAGTTGAGCTTGGGAAAAAATAGTGCCTGGTTAAGGAGAGGGTTGGTAGTTATGCAATTTACCATATCAACGGCACTGATCATAGGGACTTTGGTCGTATACAACCAAATGCAATTCATCCAAAAGAAAAAGATAGGCTTTGAGAAAGATCAGGTTTTACTAATCCACGATACCTATACGCTAGACAGTCGAATTGGTACCTTTAAGAATGCTATAACGGACCTACCAGAAGTTGAAAACGCCTCCGTTAGCCCTTTTTTGCCCGGAACTGGTGGTTTTAGAAATCAGACCATGTACAATGCGGAAGAGAAAACAGATCCGGCAGATCAAGTTCCTTTGCAGGCTTGGCCCGTGGATACGGACTACATTCCGACCTTAGGCATGAAGCTCAAGGAGGGACGGAACTTCTCCCCAGATCGCCCTGCTGATTCCTTGGCCACGATTATTAGTGAAACAGCCGTACGACAATTGGGAATAACAGACCCAATCGGGAAGCGTATTCAAAACCCATTTGACGACAATGTTTTCACGATCATCGGCGTGGTGGAGGATTTTCATTTCGAATCCCTAAAGAATGAAATCTACGGTTTGGCCCTGTTTCTCGGTAACCGGACATCGACTATTTCCGTCCGAGCCAGCACAGATGGAACGGACCTGGAAGCAATTTTCCCCTAATCAAGCCTTCCGCTATTCCTTCTTGGATGAACGGTTTGAACGCATGTATCAAAAAGAAAGTAGTGCCGCAGCCCTATTCAATAGCTTCACCTTGATAGCAATCTTCATCGCTTGCCTTGGCCTTTTTGCCCTTGCTAGCTTCACCGCAGAGCAACGTACGAAAGAGATTGGTATTCGGAAAGTATTAGGCGCAACGGTGGGCAGTGTGGTAGGACTACTATCCAAAGATTTTTTAAAACTGGTGATTCTTTCCATAACTATCGCTGTTCCCTTGGCGTGGTACTTCAGCCAACAATGGTTACAGAATTTTGCTTACCGTATTGATTTAAATATTGCCTTATTCATTTGCGCAGGCTTGGCTGCCATTCTGATAGCTTTGGCTACGGTGAGCTTCCAATCCATCCGTGCCGCGATTGCGGATCCGATCAAGGCGCTGCGGAGTGAATAAAGGGCTCTCGGCCCCGCAGCCACCGGGTGACTTACTCACCGGGTGACTGCGCCATCTTGAGGGCTAATTTCAAGAGCGTATCTTTGCCTTCAAGAACATCCTCAATACTAGGCCGAAAGGGAATATCTGGTTGGAGCCCATGCCCATCATTTTCGAAACTTACGTTCATAACCGAGCGAATCATGGGCATTTGCACTTTCAACTGAGAATTAGGGAGAACCAAGGTGAGTAGATCACTGGCGGCTTGTGTCACCGGATTTCCGCCGGTCTCTTCACCAAGGAAAGTAGCTGTGCAGTGAGAGGCAATCTGTCCTAATAGCTCTGTGGTAGCAGAGGCGCATCTTGAATTAATCAGCACTAGTAAGTTGCCCCCGAAGGTAATGGATGCAGGTTTTACCTTAGTTCGGGCAGCTCCTTTTACCTGGTAGTATTGGCCATCCCACTTCAAAGGCTGTCGATTAAAATGCTTGAAAAACATCTCCTCTTCGTAGTGATGTGGAGGGGAAATCCCATCTATCAAAGCATACTCGCCTTTACTTGGATATACAGTTTCGGAAATGAGATAACTCAATAGATGATTGGCAGCTTCAGGAAATCCTCCGCCATTGTCCCGCAGATCCAGAATGAGCGATTGGACATTTTCATCTGCCAATCGGGAGAAGGAGGATTTCAAAAAGGCCTTGTAGGCTTTCGGTGTAAAATTGCTGGACGGGTCAATTTGGAAGGTGGATAAGCGCAATATTCCAATCCTATTTTGTACCTGGAAATCGAATTCGTTTTTCGGACTACTCTTCTTAATCCTCACTGCTCGGTTTTCCATTATTTCTGGCACTGGTATTCCTGCCACTCGAATCTCTTTGTTGACACCTGTTGGTGTTTTGTATTCAATTTGAAACGTTTCTGGAGTGCCCTTGAAGTAGCCGTAGTATCTACTAAAGCCCAGTCCTGTAAGGGTATATGGATAGCTTAGGTTGCGGCCATCTGTCGTCAATTGCTGAGCCAGATACTGGAAAACTTCTATAGCATCCTCCCCATTGATGGACGTGACTTGACTGCCTTGGCCAATCTGGTTTTCCCTAGACACATCTTCCGTTACAAATAGGGTGTCCTGGTACCAATAGAGGCGAAGTGGTAATCTAGGTAGGTTGGTGATGAGTGCCTGGACATAGTCCTCGGGAGGGTAGATTTTGGTATGATTATTTCCAATGGCGCGGTGCAATGGCATTAGCATACGGAAGAACTGCAGGGCAGTCATCGGCTGATCCAACTGGGCATTTAGGTTGTCAAAAACAGCGTCTAATTTCGATTTGGGCGTATAGGTGTATAAGCCAGGATGGACTTTTTCCAGCTCGATTCGCAGGATGTTTAGATCTTCTTGTAGTTGAACTAGAGGTAGTGAATCTGGAGTATATTGTGCAAAAATCGACGAGACGAATATTCCCCAGCAAGCTAGAAAGCAGAGGGGGTGTTTATGTTGATTCATCATATTTATTGTAAATCTATCGTAGATGTTTCTTCAGAAATATTTCCTTCTTGATTACGTACCCTGACTGTAATGGTCCAGCTTTCTGGTAGGATATTGGGAGCAAATTCCCTACTGTCATTGATGGACCAGCTATCTCGGAGAATGTTCGGAAATTCTAGGGGAGTGGATGAATCTGAGAATGCAATAGTAATCAGGTCAATTCCTGCTTCCTCCTGAATCTCGATAGCCCAATGTAGGACCAGCGGTGATCCATTTCCCGTATCTAGGTTTTCTAGTGCTGTCGTGATCGCAATCTTACCGACCACCTGACTTTTTTGACAGGAGGCTAGTAATAGTGAGATCGAAAGGAATAACATTAGTCGTGCGATTTTCATATTTGCTTACTTTTTCTACAAAAGAAGCGGTGTTAGGGAGGAAAAGCGTACCATTAGAAGCATTGGTACCTATTTAGGTAGGTGTTTTCTGTAAGCAGAAGGTGACATGCCGGTTTCTTTTTTGAAAATTCGATTGAAACTGGTCTTTGATTTAAAGCCGGAGTCAAAAGCGATGGCGAGAATGGTGAGATGTTGAAATTCTTTGGCTGCGAGTTTTTGCTTCACCACTTGCACACGATAGACATTGATCAGATCGTAGAAGGTAGTGTTTAGATGGTGATTAATCACGGTTGATAACTTCTTGTCCGTGATTGGAATTTCTTGGGCCATGCTACCCAATGTTAGCTCCTCATTTAGGTAGATACATTCTTTTTCTAACAAGTAGAGTATTCTTTGGTGGATGACTTCGATTTCCCCCGTTTGGAAATGCTGGAGCGGATCAATGGTTATGGTTTCGGTCTTTGAGGCTCTTTTTTCATTAGTTGTTTCCTCCTGCAAGAGTTCCGGTAGCAATATCCGAGATTGGGTTAAACCGTAGTAGGCCAAGTAAATGATGAATAAGATTAATATAATGGTGGTCAGGTAAGAAAATGACCAAGCGATGTTTCCTGTTAAGCCTTCATATAGCGTAAGACTAAGATGAATGCTAATGGTCAATACAATTCCCAGCAATAAATGACGCACCCACCTGAGATCCTTGTCTTCTAGATGTGTGTAGGCAATCTTAAGTTTTTTCCTGTAGGTCTTAAGCACTGTGTAGGAAAGCCCACAGTAAAACAATAGGTATAATGCTTGAAATTGGAGAAATAAATCGCTGTTGAGTAAAGTATAGAGGTAGCGAGGTAAGGCATAATCGCCTGCCTCTGCTATCACAATCGGAAGCGTGACCGCAGGGAAGTAGCAGAATAAGGGGGTGAAATGAACAATTATACTTCTGTTGAGCCGAAGATCATTGAGGTATATACTGTTGATGTAAAACAAGAGCAAGGGACCGAGCAGATAACCGATAGGGTCGCTGAGTAAGAATCCCGTCAGATAAACCCAGTTGACTTCATGTAACTCTCCATAAGCATTTAGGCTAACGAAGAGCAAGCCTAAAAATATAATGCTAAGGATTCGCCTGGGTAGGGACTGCTTTGGCTGCCTTAGCAAGAGGAATAAAATGACCCCATTTGCCAATATGCCCGCCACCAACAAAAAGTCTACCACTAGTTTCATGTTCGTATTCCGATATTTGCTCCAACGATATAGTCGAAAAAATGGAGATTAGGTGACAATCCTCACTCCTGATATAGATGTTTGATGTCAGACAAGTCGCAAACTTTGAATTTCTCCACTACCTGTTGCTTCTTCCTGGTCGCTATAACTACACTGGCTTGGCTATGTGCCATCATCTTCCGCTTGACCAACACTTCTTCATAATGCGGGACCGTTGCACCAAATTGTTGGTGAAGGGCAGCCACCCCCATGAAGTATAGGTCGGCCCGAATCGGAGAAAGCTGTTCAAATAGAGGGGGGCCTAAGCTTACTTGAGAGGACTTAAGAACCGTCCCGCCTAAAAAATGCACTACTGTGCCAGCATGATCGCAAAATAAGGCTGCTAAGGGTAACGAATTCGTGAATACTTGCAAGGGAAGTTCAGGGGGGATCAATCTGGCGACCTCCATATTCGTTGAACCTCCATCCATAATAATTACTTGTCCGGATTCGATCAGGCAGACGGCTCTTTTAGCTAGTCTAATCTTAGCCTCTTGCTCGATGCTTATTCGTTCTTGGATCGGCAACGGAATTAATGATCTAGAGATAGCTCCTCCATGGACTTTTACCAATAGACCTTTTTCCTCCAATTCGGTTAGATCCCGACGAACAGTATCGTCTGAAACGTCCAAACTAATACTGAGTTCGACTGTATTCAATTGCTGTTGCTCCTTCAATAATTCAAGGATGATTCGAAAGCGTTCTGCTTTTTGCATAATCCTTTGGGTTTTAGTCCAATTTGCGTTAAGTTGAGGATAATTGATACTTAAATTGCAATATATGGTTTATGATGTGCGGTATTTTGCAATAATGGTAAAATTAACGAATAATTCCGCAAAACGATGATGACAGAACGAAAGCTGAAAATTGGGATCTTAGGCTGCGGGCCAATCGCGCAGTTCACCCACTTTGAATCTTGCCAGAAAGCTAAGAATATAGAATTGTACGCCATTTGTGATCGAGCACCTGATTTGCTAGAAAGGATGACCGCCATCTGGCAGCCTCGCAAGTCCTATCCAGATTATCAGATGATGTTGGAGGATCCAGCCATTGAAGCCATTATCGTTGCAACGGCGGATGCCTTTCATGTTCCTTTGAGTCTGCAAGCGATCCAAGCCGGAAAACATGTCCTGGTTGAAAAACCACTCAGTCATTCCTTAGCAGAATGCCAACAATTGGAGGAAGCTTTGGCTAAAAATCCTGTGCATTTTCAGGTGGGGCATATGAAGCGTTTCGATCAAGGGATCCACTTTGCAAAGCAATTTATCTCAGACAAAATGGGAGAGATCTTAGCTCTCAAAGCCTGGTATGGCGACAATACACAGCGTTATACCATGACGGATAATTTGCAACCTCTGCCGATCAAAAGTAAACAAGCCGTAGCACCTTCAGTTAACCCCAAGGCTGATCTTGAGCGCTATTATATGATGGCACATGGCAGCCATTTAATTGACACGGCAAGCTATCTGGCGGGCCCCATAGGTTCGATCTCTGCCAAGCTTCGCCAGAAGTTTGGGGCGTATTGTTGGTTTGTAGATGTAGAATTTGAAAATGGGTCTGTGGGGCATCTGGATTTGACTATCAAAATTCGCGGGGACTGGCATGAGGGGTTTCAGGTGTATGGTGAAAACGGCAGTGTGTTTGCCAAAACGCCAAACCCTTGGTTTTATAAGAGCAGTGAGGTGGATTGTTACTTTGAACCGGAACGGCAATATTATCGACCCTTGGCGGCGGATGGCTTTTCCTACCGCTTGCAATTAGAGCATTTTGCAGATGTGATTCTGCATGGCGTCACGCCATGGGGAACCAATCTCAAGGAAGGAATGGCAATTGCCAAAACCATGATTGCGATCAAGCGTTCCATTGCAGAAAGTCGTCCCGTTTACTTGGATCAAATCACAGAAGGAGAACTATGAGAACCTTAGGCATTTTTGCAAAAACATTTGAAAGAGACGCAGTGGCTGAAGCATTAGAAGCAGCCCAGTCCTACGGCTTTACTGCAATACAGTTCAATATGAGCTGTTTAGGCTTATCTTCTATGCCGGATCATATTCCTTTTGCTTTGCTAGAGGAGGTGAAAACCGCAATGGATCGCCTTGGCATGCAAATGGTGGGACTTTCTGCAACTTATAATATGTGTCACCCGGATGAGCAGGTACGTTTAGGTGGACTAATGCGAATGGAGGTCCTGGCAAGAGCTTGTGCTCCTCTTGGAAATAACTTGCTCACCCTGTGTACCGGAACCCGTGACCCAAATGATAAGTGGAAGTATCATCCGGATAACGGGGATACCAACGCCTGGCTAGATATGTGTGCTAGTATGGAGAAGGCCATCGATATAGCTGATAAGTATAACCTGCATCTGGGGATTGAACCGGAACTAGCTAATGTGGTATCTAATCCTGCTAAAGCTGAACAACTTTTACGAGAGATGGGAAGTGATCGCTTAAAAATCATCTTGGATCCTGCCAATCTCTTTGAACAAGAATCGCAACAGGAAGTCAAAAATAGAATCAGCGAAGCAATAGATAAACTTGGACCTAATATCGGCATGGCACATGCGAAGGATCGTGCAGCAGATGGCCAGTTTGTGGCGCCGGGAAAGGGCATAGTCCCATTTGCCCACTTTCTGACAGCATTAGATCAGGCTGGGGTGGAGGTGCCACTGGTAGCACATGGTTTTACTGAAACGGAGGTGGCAGATGTAGCACAATTCCTTAAAAATGTATAACAGATCAACTCCATTCATAGCACAGTGACAATTGAGGCATTAAATAGATAGGTAGCTTGTTGAATTTTCTTAATTTCCTTTTGAAAACCAACAAGCATGTATAACAAAACGATTAACCGAAGGCAGTTCGTGCAGCGCGGCGCTATTGCTGGACTTGGTCTTTACACTTCTACTTCGGGGCTCATCGCGCAGCCCACCGCCAATCGCCTGAAAGGTAACATTAAGCAAGTTGTAGCAGCCTGGCCCTTTATGAATACCGGTCCGAAATGGAGCCCCAAGCAATTCTTGGAGCAAGCAGCGAGCTTGGGCGTGGCCGGCGTAGAACTCTTTCCCGTAGAACATTGGGGAATGCTCAAAAAATACAAACTCATCTGTGCCGCCACCAAAAGTCACACTTTCATCCGAGGCCTGAACAACAAGGGCCACCATCCAGAGTGTTTTACCACGCTGACAAAGGCCATTGAGGCCACAGCTGCTGCAGGTTTTCCCAATGTTATGACCTTCACCGGCTTGGCAGATACTTCAGATCAAGAGAATGGTAGTGTAGTTTCAAAAGAGGAAGGGCTACAGAACTGTATCCAAGGGTATAAAGAAATGGCCCTGTTAGCCGAAAAGCACAAGATAACTATGGTCTTGGAACCCCTCAACTCTAAGGTGGCCGAAAATATGAAGGGACATCCCGGCTATACGGGAGATCATATTGACTATTGCATTGAAATCATAAAGGCCGTCGGTTCTCCAAGTCTGAAATTACTATTTGATGTCTATCATATCCAGATTATGGACGGGGACATCATTCGCCATATCGAGCAATACCAAGAGTACATAGGGCATGTACAAGTAGCAGGTGTGCCTGGCAGAGGCGAGATTGGTGATCGACAAGAAATCAATTATGCCAGAGTGATGAAGGCCTTCCTAGATATCGGCTATCAAGGTTTCGTAGGTCATGAATGGATACCAACCGGAGACCCGGTCGCTGGCTTGCAAGAGGCCGTCTCCATCTGCGATATCTAGCTTTTCTTATCAACAACAATATGAGCAACCCAAGCCTTTGTGGGTATTTTCTACCCACAAATGTCCCTGACTCATGATTTTCCACCCACGAATCTCTTGTGCCCCCAAAGCCACGGCAAATACAAAAATAACAACATGAAATCATATTCACTCCTATGCCTCCTCGCTTGCACCCTAATCTTCTTCAGCACTTGCACCACTCCACAAGGAGCAGACGAGACTGACGCCAAATCCAATACCCCCAACATCGTCTTCATGTTAGCTGACGATGTTGGATGGAGCGAGCTAGGATTCAATAACGATAAAAAGAAATTCACCCCACATATCGATCAACTACGAGCGGAAGGCCTGAGCCTGACCCAGTTCTACGTACATGCCGTCTGTGCCCCCAGCCGCACCGCCTTTCTCACCGGTCGATACCCCTTCCGCACCTGGACCGATTGGCGCACCGAAGACTTTGGCAAACCCTCCTACCTCGCTAAGCTTGGCCTGGAACTCAGCACCAATGAACAAGGCGAAGAAACTCGCCGCATTCACGCCCTCGCCACCGAAGAAAGGACGGTAGCGGAGGCCTTGCAAGAAGCGGGCTATCATACTGCCATTGCGGGCAAATGGGGTTGCGGAGAATGGCTCCCCGAGCACCTCCCACTAGGACAAGGCTTTGACCACCAATACGGCTTTTATGCCTGGGGAATAGACTATAATAATTACACGATTCCCCACAATGCCCCGGCGCGCTTTGCCGTCTACGATTGGCACAGAAACCAGGAGCCTTTATACGAGCAGGGCTATAGCACCGATTTAATCGCCAATGAAGTAGTCCGGCTCTTGGCGAACCACGAAGAGCAGCAAGGAGACAAGCCCTTTTTCTATTACATCCCTTTCAATGCCATTCACGGCCCCTTAGAAGCCACCCCGCGCTATTCCGACACCCATAGCAAGCGCTACGCCGCCCTAAAATGCTTGGATGATGCCGTTGGGAGAATAGTAGGAGCCTTGGACCAGTATGGCTTTGCAGAAAATACCTTGGTAGTATTTGCTAATGACAACGGAGCAATTCGGGACACCATGAATGCCCCTTATCGCGGCACCAAGAATACCAATTATGAGGGCGGAGTACGGGTACCCTGCCTCCTCAAATGGCCAGGTAAGATCGAAGCCGGCTCTAGCAATGATGCCTTGATGCACATTACAGATTTTTATAGCACCTTCGTCAAGCTTGGAGGCGGTAGCCTAGCGCAGGAGCGTCCCCTGGATGGAATCGATATGAGTCCAGTGATCTTGGAAGGGGCCTCCAGCACCAGAGAAGAGATCATCTTCGAGGTATCCAATAGCGTGCGCTTTCCTGCCATCCGTCAAGGAGACTACAAGCTAATTGGAGAAGAACTCTACAACATCAAGGAAGATCCCGAAGAAAGTCGAGACATCGCCCAAGAGCAGCCATCCATCGCTCAGGCCTTGAAAGAGAGGGTCCAACAGGTAGGAGAGGAGCGCCCTCCTATGCCGGATATGAGCCTGCTGATGAGCCCTGCTTTACCCTGGGTGTATGGGCAAGAAGAAAACGCCAAAGCCCCGCAATGGGTCAAGGATATCATGGCAAAAGTCAGGGCTGAGCAGCCTCAGCGCTGGGCGCCTGGTACCACGCCCTGGCCACAAGCTCCTAAGGACGGGAAGATTATTTATACGGGAGATGGGCGGTAAATCCTCACAGTGGGAGGTTGATTACCGAAGATACCCTTTAACCTTTCGACCTTCCTTGATTTCATCATTTAACTTGGATCCCAGAAGTAGGTAGTAAAAGAGATAGTTCTTTCGATGAATCTTAATCACAAAGTAGATAAAGAAGCCTTTAAGAACGAGAATGAAGTATAATACCCACATTTTGACCATATCAAAATACCGAGCTAGGGTTTTCTTCACTGGCTCCGTAAAGATTTGTTCTGGTTCGCTAAAAGCTGATTCAACTAGTACGGGGTCAAACAGTGTAAATAGCAGCTGGATAGCGGCATAGAGGTATAAAATCCAGAGTTCCCATTTTGCAGGTTCAATGAATTTACTATCTAGCCGTCCAATAACTAGACAAAGCCCTACGGCCACCAGCGCTCCGCTAATAGTTCTACTAATCAAAAAGAAAACCCCTTTTTCAGGCGCTTGGTCAAAAATCAAGATTCCCAAAAAATAGAAGAATAACATCGTCACCAGAATACCCAATTCTGCTTGATGATTAAGATTAGGCTCAAATACCTTGTCTTTGGCGGTTGAAGGTTTAATGGTGTCATCTGTAATAATGCGGTACAGAATAAAGAGAAAGAATGCTTCACTTCCATTGACTACTACATCAGTTACTTCCTCATATCCAGCGGGTAGTTTAACTCCCAGGCGTTCCAGACATTCATAAACATAATACAACACGTACAAGCCTAGAAACGAGAACCCAAGCCATCTCCACCAGCGACCAAATTGTTTAATGCTTTCGTTAGCGCGTTCCGAAAACCACTTGAAATCAATGTCATTATTGAATTTCTCTTTGTAAAAAGGAGGTGCCTCCTTAATGAACTGGTCAACCTCCACCTTTGGCTTAATTCGGTACCAAACCATACACATCAACAACGCGATCTGTAACACGAAATTCAACATGTAAGTAATGAAATAATCCGGAAGAATATCTTCGTTGCTTTGCCTCCGGTCTGCCGGAGATTCATTACCAATGTTTATGCCAAGAATTCCCATGGCCGATGTCAAGGGCTGAGCAGAAGTGGCGGACTGACTTGCTTTGACGGAATGTTGCTTGTATATGAATGCGGGTAAGAGGCTAGCAATCATTGCTGTAATCAAAAAGACCCAGATGAAGGAGGATTTATCCTTCTTTCCCTTATACGAAGGAGATTTATGAAAGATTTCTTTAGAAAGCTGAAATTTATAGCGCTCTAAGTCATTGTTTTTAGTTACTTGGAAAACCTTATCGATAGTGAATACGGCCTCATGTAAATCTCCTTCGGAGGCAGCTTTGGAGGCCTCCTCAACATTCTTGTTTAGTTCTATTTCACATTCATGCACATACTCTAGTAAGCTCAGAGTAATTTTGTTTCGAGTACGGTCTATCGATTCTTGAGAATCCAAATCTTCTTGAATTCTTCGCTTTAGTATTTCGAATCTGGAGGAGAGCGCCAATGCCCGCTTCTGCATATCCGAATCTCTTAGCTCATTAGTGATGCTCGTAAATTGTTTCAAGGCGACCTCTAGTCGTCCTTTTTTTATAAGTCTACGGAGTTCCGTTAGTGTTAAGGAACTCTCAACTACTGTCTTCCTGATCATCTGGATAGTCTAAGAATTTTGCTAAACAAAATTGGGGGATGGAGCATCTACGAACCCGACATTTTGCAGCAACATGGAATTGATGGAGGGGAGGCTGTCAAATCATTAGACAAACTCTATCAGAATGATATAGCTTGTAAATCACTATTGTTTGGGTGCAGTTCTCTAATTATTGATAAATTACGGAATTGATTTTTTTTTGTTACAAGACCCTATACTTGTTTCATTTTAAGGCTCTTTCAAGGTATCAGCCCAGAATCCTGCTGTGGGGAATCCAATCTGTAGTGTTCTTTTGCAAGTACCGAAGGATTGGCAGATTATTTAGAGGAGGTATGACCGGTGATAAATGGAATAACCATTCT
>ENA-UENV01000176-UENV01000176.1-marine-metagenome-genome-assembly--contig:-NODE-176-length-20146-cov-195.359966_pt1 | contig 20146 bp, 8 predicted proteins | sample MGYA00237878_ERZ529328 | MGnify/ENA primary metagenome ERZ529328 (study PRJEB26372, sample SAMN05368348) | marine metagenome | biome: cultured habitat; feature: ocean water; material: water; isolation... | reverse complement strand
CGGGGTTCTTTTCACCTTTCCCTCGCGGTACTGGTTCACTATCGGTCACACAGGAGTATTTAGCCTTACGAGGTGGTCCTCGCTGATTCACACGGGATTTCACGTGCCCCATGCTACTCGGGATACAACCGGAATCAAATTTAGTTTTTGACTACAGGACTTTCACCTTCTCTGGTACAGTATTCCGCTGTTTCATCTAACTTTATTCTATTCCTAATGGTTGTCCCACTACCCCACATGTAATTACACATGGTTTAGGCTGTTTCCATTTCGCTCACCGCTACATTGGAAATCGCTTTTGCTTTCTCTTCCTCCAGCTACTAAGATGTTTCAGTTGGCTGGGTTCGCTCGTGCAGGCCTATATATTCAGCCTGTCGTTTTTGGGTTGCCCCATTCGGATATTTCCGGCTCAATGCTTGCTTCCAACTCCCCGGAACTTTTCGTAGGTAACCACGTCCTTCTTCGCCTCTGTGTACCTAGGTATCCACCGTCAGCCCTTTATAACTTGACCACTTTTTTCTTTCTACACCTGAACTAGGTTTTTTTTAAGGTTTTACTTAACCTCTGGTTCAGTTACTTTGACTTTTTTTGACTATGCAGTTTTCAAGGTTCTTACTGGTATTTAAGAATACCAGCAGCATGACTTGCTTTATTCAGGTCTTGTTGCTGATTTCTACCTTTTTTATTCCTGGAGGTAAGCGGACTCGAACCGCTGACTTCTGCCTTGCAAAGGCAGCGCTCTACCAACTGAGCTATACCCCCTTACCCTTCTTAGGTGGGCTATCCTGGACTTGAACCAGGGACCTCACCCTTATCAGGGGTGCGCTCTAACCACCTGAGCTAATAGCCCATTTATCGAACCTTAACTCTAGTTTGAAAGTTTACTTTACTACTTTTTTTATTTATCCTTGCTCGACCAGGGTTTGACCTTCACAACACTATTTTTAATCTTACTGTATTGATCCGGTTGGTCTCCCTTTAAAGGAGGTGATCCAGCCACACCTTCCGGTACGGCTACCTTGTTACGACTTCACCCCAGTCATCAGCCCTACCTTCGGCATCCCCCTCCCTTTCGGGTTAGAGTAATGACTTCGGGCGTGGCCAACTTCCATGGTGTGACGGGCGGTGTGTACAAGGCCCGGGAACGGATTCACCGCAGTATGCTGACCTGCGATTACTAGCGATTCCTCCTTCATGCAGGCGAGTTGCAGCCTGCAATCTGAACTGAGACTGGGTTTTGGGGATTGGCTTCCCCTCTCGGGTTCGCTACCCTCTGTCCCAACCATTGTAGTACGTGTGTAGCCCAGGACGTAAGGGGCATGCTGACTTGACGTCATCCCCACCTTCCTCCGGTTTGTCACCGGCAGTCTCTTCAGAGTGCCCAACTTAATGATGGCAACTAAAGACGAGGGTTGCGCTCGTTGCGGGACTTAACCCAACATCTCACGACACGAGCTGACGACAGCCATGCACCACCTGTGTTCGCGCTCCCGAAGGCACTCTCATGTTTCCATTAGATTCGCGACATGTCAAGTCCTGGTAAGGTTCTTCGCGTTGCATCGAATTAAACCACATACTCCACCGCTTGTGCGGGCCCCCGTCAATTCCTTTGAGTTTCACACTTGCGTGCGTACTCCCCAGGCGGGATACTTAACGCGTTAGCTACGGCACTGCCTGGGTCGATACAGGCAACACCTAGTATCCATCGTTTACGGCTAGGACTACTGGGGTATCTAATCCCATTCGCTCCCCTAGCTTTCGTCCCTCAATGTCAGTTTTGGTCTAGCAAAGCGCTTTCGCCACCGATGTTCTTCCCGATATCTACGCATTTCACCGCTACACCGGGAATTCCCTTTGCCCCTACCAAACTCTAGCTTTGTAGTTTCCACTGCCTGACCAGAGTTGAGCCCTGGGTTTTGACAGCAGACTTACATGGCCATCTACGGACGCTTTACGCCCAATCATTCCGGATAACGCTTGCCTCCTCCGTATTACCGCGGCTGCTGGCACGGAGTTAGCCGAGGCTGATTCCTTTGGTACCGTCAGATCTTCTTCCCAAAGAAAAGGGGTTTACAACCCTAGAGCCTTCCTCCCCCACGCGGTCTTGCTCCGTCAGGCTTTCGCCCATTGCGGAAAATTCCCCACTGCTGCCTCCCGTAGGAGTCTGGGCCGTGTCTCAGTCCCAGTGTGGCTGCTCATCCTCTCAGACCAGCTACTGATCGTTGCCTTGGTATGCTTTTACCACACCAACTAGCTAATCAGACGCGAGCTCATCTCCAGGCAATTTATCTTTTACCCTAAGGCTCATCCGGGATTAGCAGAAGTTTCCTTCTGTTGTCCCAGACCTGAAGGCAGATTCTCACGCGTTACTCACCCGTCCGCCACTAACTCCGAAGAGTCCGTTCGACTTGCATGTGTTAAGCAGACCGCCAGCGTTCATCCTGAGCCAGGATCAAACTCTCCATGATGTTTGGTTTGATTCTCTGTTTTTTCTCTTTGTCTATTGACTAAGAGGTTTTTTTTGTATCTTTGAATTCAGAATTTTACTTCTAAACTCTGGTTAATTATTTTTATAACAAGGACTATGAATAATAGTGCTTTTCAACTTTCAAACTATGAAGTTTTCTAGGTTCAGGCGTTGGATTGAGGTTTTTGTCTCTCTCACCTGCGCATTTACTAAGGTAGCAACTCTATCAGGAACTGTCAACCCCTTTTCTCATTTTTTTTCGGGAAACAGGATTTAATTGTTGTACTATAAAGTCTAAACACTTTGAATAGTATTGCTTTTAGCGTTTAGAAAATTATAAAAAAAATTGGCGGCAATAAAAATCATTCGACAAAATGTCCATTTTTTATTTCAACTTTTGGATATATATTATTTTTAGATCCTTAATGTTTTGTAGAACTCATTTGAGATTTTCTTACCTAATTATAACCATCACAGTTTCTTGTTTTAATCCTCCATTGGTACAAAAATCTAGTAATTGGCTATTATATTAGGTCAAATTTATTTGATATACTAGGCCATATTTCAGAAGCTAAGGAATAAGAGTTTTATTATGTACACAAGTTAAATGGCCTAAAATCCACTTGCTCAAAGCTCTTTCAACAAAAAATCTGGGCTTTATTCTACTTTGATTCTTATTGGACTTTATTGAATTCTCATTCCTAATTCAAATTTAATAAATCAAAGTAATATTTTATATATTTTTTTATTATCTAAAAAACAAGATGGGATTCTTTAAGATTCACAAATTAGGTTTTCTACTTGATCTACAATATCTATTTATTAAGCATAACCTTTTTCGAGTCTTAATAATTACTCCATAAAGTTGAGCTATCAACCTAGACATTTTAAATAATACATAAATAAAACAAAATGTAATACTTAAGTCCAGAAAATTTGAGTAATTTAGGAATTAAGTATGGCCATTATCTGTATTCTTTATTTTTGATAATTATTTTATATCTGGACAGTAAAACCTACATTTTGTAGTGCATTAATAAAGGGAAACTTGAGTAAGTATTTAGACTCAAGAAAAAAACCTTAAAGTGTAATTATATCAGGACTTATATAAAGATACTATTTATAAAGTATAGAAAATCTAGCAATGGCTTAAAATTATGGCTATTTCACGGATTTGCTGATTTTAAGCAGTCTCATTACTTACACAAATACACATATAGTGTATAGAAAATTTAGTGTTCGCTATAATTTTTTTCAGCTATCGTTCAGGATTTGTCTATTTAGAAAAACTTAAATAGCTGTCATTTTAATTGCAGGATCTTTAAGTTCAGATACTAGATACTTAGATAATAATTGATGTTTGAGCTGATAAATAGTTTTCCCTAGAATGAATGTAAGCTATTTTTTTCAAATGATTCTAGACCAACATAGTCCAAGCAATATAATTTTTTGGAATTTTTGCCAGATGACATTAAGAGACTATTTGTAAAATAAATCTTAAGAACAATCTGTTTTAGTATCAAGCCTTCGTAACATCAGTGTAATCATCGCAGTGTAAATCAGAGCTTCACTTATCTCTGGTAGTTGTAATCCATAGCTAAACATCAGTTTTGAAATAGCCATGCAAAAGTTCTCTTACCACCCATGGTCTAGTTAAGACTTCAAATTATTGACTATTATCGTTGACTATTTCACTCGTGCTGAAATCAGGTCTGCGATCGCCATAGCAAATTTCGGTCCTCTATAACCAGAATCAAACCAAACTAATTTGTCCTTTTGGAATATTTTCAGCCTGTTCCTAGACATGTGCTTTGGCCCCTAACCGTTATCTCATATTGGAATATTTTCAGTCTGTTCCTAGACATGTGCTTTAGCCCCTAACCGTTATCCCATATTTGCTTCAGTTACTACTACTCCTAGTAATAATCCTTAAGTATCAACCAAGATATGATGTTTACGACCTTTTACTTTTTTACCACCATCATAGCCATATACCTCTCCCTTTTTGCTGTTGTTTTTACTGATTGAGAATCAACAACTACTGCTGTAGGTTATGGATGTCGTGTTTCTTGAACTCTTGTCTCTCGTCGTAGAGTATGGTTGATTTCTTCCCAAACACCATGTTGTTGCCATTTACGAAATTTTGTTGACACAGTTTGCCAAGATAGTAGATTGTGAGGAAAAGAAAGCTAATAACAAGCAGAGTAAAGGATATAAAATATACCATTTACTATTTTTCCCTCGTTTAGGATCTGGTTTAGGGCCTCGTTGAGATAGGTTTCAATAACAGAGGGTCGAGTAGTTCCCATTCCCGATCGCGCTTGATCGCTGGCTAAAGATTTTCACCGACATTTATTTAACGGTGAGCATTGTTTTTTTATTTTCTTACCTTGAATTATTAGAAGCTTTTTGTGTCCAACTTAAGTTGGTAGCGATCGCCACAATGCAAAAATAAGGATTACGGACCATAGGAGGAGGACGAAAAGCCGGATTGTTAGAGCCTCAAGACAAGCTATTTTTCATATTGTTCTACTTTAAATGCTACCCTAACTTTGAGGTGGCCGAATTATTGTTTAACCTAGACCGCAATTGAGCCGAAGGCAGGGCCTTACCAGAACGTAAATTAGAAACCATAGAGGAGTTCATAACTAGATTTCTATCTGTTATGGAAGTAATGATTGATCGGACAGAACGACCCATTCAACTTCCTCAAGACCAACAGAAACAGAAAGGTCATTACTCAGGTAAAAAAAAGCGTCTAATCCGTCAACATCTAATCCTCACAGATCGGGAGTGAAGAGTCCTAGTTCTATCGAATTAGAGAGGATAAGGTTCGTGACAAACGGCAACTGGAGGCAGATAAATTGGTAGATTTTGTCAAGTATAAAGTGACAATTCATATAGATTTAGGGTTTCAAGGACTACAGAAGGAATTTATCAACATAAAAATTCCCAAGAAAAAACTGAAACGAAAAGAGCTGAATATAATTTTCGATCTTTTTCATTTTGCAACCTAGATTTTTTCTTCAGCTTCAACTTTATCTATATAGAAATCTGAGGGTTGTTTAAATTTAAAATTTGAGTATTGTTTATCTGTCTGTAAATTTTTATTAATATATTCAAAAATCTGTTTAATATAAATATGCCCGTAATTTGTACCATTTTCATCCAGACTCGTTTAAATAGGATTACAAAAAAGGTCAGTGAATACACTATAAGATCTATATGATAGTTCATGACTCTTTTGAGCTTTTTGAGACGAAGTGATCATAGCAATTACTTTAGGAATTTTGGAATTTTCCATACTTTCTTTTATATTAGAAATACTATCATTTGAGTTCTTAATTCCTGGAATTATTGCACTATTATGCCAAGTATCGAGAACAAGAATAGCACGTTGAAACTCTTCCGCACTTACGTCATTCATTAAATTATTAAAGGGATACCAATGAGAATCTTTTAATCCTATTTTTAGACAATATAAATGATTTTTCCGAATATCTTCATGTCCTGAAAAGTAAAAAACTAATTGATCCTTAATATCCCAGGCATATAGGACATTACGTAATTTTTCTTCAAAATGTGCCCGTCTATTACACTCGTTTATTAGTGCTGGTCTATCAGTTCTACAACTTCCTTGTTCTAAACGTGTCAGGATAAAGTGAACTGTTGAAAGGTCGAGCTTGACTGCTTTGAGTTCTTGATCAGTCAAAGCGTTAACTGGGCTTTTGGAAAAAAGTAAAGTACATTTACCTTTATTCTTCTCTTAGAGAAAGTTATACTATTTCTCAAAAACAATGCTATACTTTAATGTACATGAAAACAGTAAATAATATAGTGTGTCTTGTTAAGCTAGATATTCTGGAATTGGCCCAATAACTTCAATAAATATTATCCTGACAGACAGCAATTGTTTCTCTCTTCAAAAGTACAGACATTATATTGCCTCTTAATAGGAGCAGAAGATATATTGAATAGATATCAATGTTATTAGGATGTAATCGTACAATTGTATCACGATGGTTTGCTACCTACAGAAAATTGGAAATAGAAGGTTTATTGAACAATAAATTGTTGGTAGACCGAGAAAAATATCACCCATATTAGAAAATAAATTTAGAACTAAACTAGAAGAATTAGAGAGTTTTAATAGTTATAATGAAATACAAAAATGGTTAAAAGCAGTATGTGATATTAATCTACCATACTTAATATGTTTATTATCACTTAAAGGCTAAATTTAAGGTACCTCGTCCAGTAAATATTAAACAAAACCTAACAGATATTGAAGAGTAAAAAAAAATGCCAGAACTGCTAGAAAAAGTTATTAAAAAATTTGGCGTTGGTGAATCAAGATATGAATTAATGTATTATTAAAATAAGTTTTGATTCTATAGTCTCAAATCATGGAATGTCGAGAATGTAAATCTGATCATATCCGCAAAAACGGAATATATTGACAAGGGAAACAAAACTACATCTGTGTTAATTGTTATCGCCAATTCATTGATAATTATCAATTAGAGCAGGGTTATTATGATAAATTTTAACATGAATGTTTAACAATGTATGTTAATGGAATGGGGTAAAGAGCGAGTGCTCTTTGTCAAAAAAAATAGCATGCTACCATAATCAATTGGATTAAATAAGTGGGTGAGTTATTATCTAATAGTTATTCTCCACCTTAGGACTCCACAGGTAGGAGAACTAGATGAACTGGAGACTTTTAAAGAAACAAGATTTGGATATGGAGCGCTGTAAATCATTTTAACAGAGATCTTTTAGAGTGGGTAATTGGAGAGCATAGTACAGAAACCTTTGAACCCTTATGGGCACAGGTAGAAAAGTGGAATTGTGATTTCTATGTGAGCTGATGGATGAAAAGTATATCTACAGTTGATCTCAGATGGAGATCAGATTATTAGTAAAACGTATATGACCAGAGTCGAAGGAGAAAATACAAGAGTTAGGCACTATTTAGCTAGGCTACACGGAAAAAGTTTGTGTAAGTCACAAGTCAGTGGAAATGTTTAAGTATTCTGTCGGTTTACTTATTCATTATCTTTAAAAGATATTCCTATTCCTTATCGTTCATAGCTTAACTCACCAACGCCCTAATTCTTTTAACAAGCATTTGATATACTTGTCCTTTCAAGTGAATTTTACCTTGAAGAGTAATTTCTATAATATGGTCAATAAAATTTAGATAGCGTTGTTGCCAAGAAATAGATTCTGTTACTTTAGTTATCAGTTGCAACCTTAATAGTTATCTTAATTTTTAAACTCACAAGAAAGAAGTAAAGAGGCACTTTATTGAGGAAGATTATACTCTTAGTGAAAAACTAACTATTATTAAGAATATATGTTAATATAGGTGTGAATAAATAAATTCTACAGGTTCAGTCCGAAACAAAAAACGGATACTGATGCTATGTAACCTACTTTAAAGCAAGCTGACCGAGCACTGAGCCTGCGCTAAGTGCAAAATGTAAAACAGTGAGAAATCTCAGATTTAGTAGGAATTAATAAGACTTTAGGCATGGGAGAATGTCCATTTATCTGTCCCATTAAAGTATAAGATACCATCAAAGCAACAGAAAACTCTTAAAGTAGGGTCTTATGGTTAAATTTAATAAGAAAAAAACAGGGGATGCCAATCCCCTGTAGCCAACAGATTTACCAACAAAATGCTTTTGATTTTTCAGTAATATTATATTAATTGTATAGATTATGCATAGCTGATAAATAACGAATTTGTGGTACTAGCAACCTTAATAGCTCTAAGATTAAATGAAGTATTTTAAATCAAGACCTATATTTAAATATTATAATTCATCCTTATAAATTAAAATCATTTTTTTTTAATAAGTTTCACTGTTGCTTAGTTAATTTATATATTAATTTGTATATTAATACTCTTATCCAAAAAAAGCAACCCTTGTTTGAGTAATTTATATTTTTTTTATGAAAAAAATTTGGAGTAGGGAGTAGGATTGAGAAACGATATATCTTGGTAGTCCTGTAGATATAGTGATATTTCTAAGTAAATCCCTTTGACTCTCAGGAGTCTAACTGCAAAAATTACTACTTCTACACCACTACTTATATTTTAGCTGTTTGTAAATGAATAGTAAAAAAAATGATTATTCTGTAAGGGATTTTTTATAGAAAGTCTCACTATTTGTAGTCTACTAATCATGAAAGATACTGTAAATATAAAGGTTTTTGCAAAGGTAAACTACAGAAAGAAAATAAGTATGTTTGAAATTTGATAGGTTATTAAAAATATATTTGTGAGTATATTATTATAATATAAATTTTTTTAAGTATAGCTACACATAATACTAAGGTAATGAAATGATATAAACAAATTAAGTAAAGCCGTGTAAGCTAAGTTAATGAAATTGGTATAAGAAACCATGTTTATGGGAGATACATCTTAGTATAGTAGGGTATTTAATACTTTCCCTAAAATAATATACTTTTTTAGTATTCAATTGTTAATAAAAAATCCTGTGATTATCCGAATATGGTATAATTGTAAGATGTTCTCACCTAAAATAATATTAAATAGACATCTGGTAAAAATCAATCAGTTTTTTTTATCAAAGTTAATACTTATATATTATGTGGAAAAAAATCGCTGAACATATCACGCAAGTAACGGTCGAAAATTTTGAAGTTACTGACCATTGTTTAGTTGGAGGAGGTTGCATCAATACTGCTTATAAACTGACTGATGGCACTCGTAGCTATTTTGTCAAAATTAATCAAGCTTCCCTAGTGGAAATGTTTCGAGCAGAAGCATTAGGGTTAGAGGAAATGTGGGAAACTCAGACTATTCGAGTTCCTAAACCTTTTTGTTATGGAACAGAAGGAAATAATTGTTATATAGTATTGGAATGGTTAGAGTTAGGCGATCGCGGTAACGATAAATCTTGGGAAAATATGGGGCAGAACTTAGCTGCTTTGCACCGTCATCAAGGAAAGAGCGAATTTGGTTGGGCTCATAATAATACTATTGGTTCTACACCTCAGATTAATAGCTGGTGTGGAGACTGGGCAGAATTTTGGGTACAACATCGCATTGGTTATCAGCTTAAGTTAGCAAAGGGTAGGGGTGTTAGTTTTAGTGGTGGTGATCGCCTGCTGAAAATTATTCCAGAATTATTAGCAGGTCATCAACCACAACCTTCTCTAGTTCATGGTGACTTGTGGGGTGGAAATGCTTCATTTACAGTGGATGGGGAACCGATAATTTTTGATCCGGCAACTTATTGGGGCGATCGCGAAGTTGATCTGGCGATGACAGAATTGTTTGGTGGTTTTCCTACTGCTTTTTATCGTGGTTATAATGAAGCTTGGCCTTTAGATAACGGTTACAAACACCGCAAAGCCCTTTATAATCTATATCATATATTGAATCATTTTAATTTATTTGGTGGTGGTTATGCTTCTCAAGCAGAAATAATGATTCAGCAACTTTTAGCAAAAAATTGGGTCTAATATCAAATCCGGTTGAATAGTTATTGTATAGTTAGAGGTGGGGCTAACTACTAAAGCCGAATAATTGGACTAAGTTATCCAATTATTAAGAAATTTTACAAATCTACTGATTATATGCTGTCATATATTTTAATCATCTTTAATAATTATCTAAAGACTTTTTTTTCTATGGCTTACCAGTCAAAATGAAATTAATTAAGACCAAGTTAAAAATTAACAATTACCAAAAAACAATACTTGCCAAATACGCAGGAGTGGTTTGCTGATGAACAGCTTCGCTAACGTCATGCTTATAAGTGGGGATTAAATACTTGTATCAAGGGATATAAATTAATGAAAAAATGACCCAGTGCAATTGAATTACCTTGCATAAATGTTTACTTGCGGTAATGATAGAAAACTATGTCAGGACTTATACAAATACACTATATATAGTGCATGACAATTTTGACGATCTTCACACTTAACTTCATGCGACTCTGGCGGTTCGCCATGGGGAGCCAACTCTTAACTATTTTTATTCAAAAACCTTTTCGGTTTCTATATAAATTGAGAAGATAGAGAGCATCCGAAGGTTTTGTTGGATCACTATAAATAATTCTTCAGACGTGATCTTAGTTCTTCTTTAGCCACCCCTCTTGGGGCTTGCTTGGGGTGGGTGCAGTGACCTGCATGGATCTTTGCGCTAACAAAACGTCAACTCACCGAAGAAGCTCACCCTCCTTAGAAGTCTCCCTGAGCTTAACTGTCTGGGAGGATGTCAAGTTAAGTAGTAGCGGGTGCAACATTTAACTTACTCAAAACTATGTACTTTGTTGAATTTGTATAGCATCACTGATAAAAGTGACGGCTGTTGCGGGTATTGTCTTGCTGTTTGACGACAAGATGCTTTTTGGAGGCTCGAAGCCTGCTTGCTCTCAGCACTGTAAAAACAAAGATGTCCATTTTTTAATGTCGCTTAATTTACGACCAGCTCTTTATTTTGATAGCTTTTAGTTCTTTGTTGGGTAGGAGTATTCCCTTGTTCAAAAATTTACTAACTTTAAAAGTAACATTTTACTTTTTAGCTTTTGTCAAGAATTTGTCAAGTTTTATATGTTAAGTAAAAATATTTATAAAGCATAGCTTTCAAAGAGACAGATCCAAGGGAGAGAAGCTCTCCCCTTTTATGGAAGGAGAAGGGTAGTAGAAAATATCTTAAGGAAAGCCAGCACTAAAATTACTCATAATTTTAGTCTAGACACCCTAGTAGGAATTTATAACAGTCGCTATTATTATCAGTAAATTCTCACCGTTCTCAAATTTAGTCCGCGCTGCAAACTTACCATTACTGTCTACTCGTCCCTACTGACTGCAACTATACCACTGAGTGCTACTTTAACAGGGACTAAACTCCATAACCGTAAGACTGGTACCAGTATAAACCACTTGTTCTAGTTTAAAACCGCTAGCTGCAAACAAATTTTTGTATTCCTCCTCTGTGCGCCAGTATCCCCCTGGGTTAGTAATCATCATTTGCACTGCTGCCAAAGCAGGTATTGTGCCATCGGGATATTCTACAGGCGCTCCCAAAGAAGGAACTAAAGTTTGTAAAAGTATTACCCTACCATCTTGAGGGAGAGCTTCCCGACAGTTAGTCAACACTTTAATTGAATCTTCCTGATTAAATACTGATAAAAAATACTTCATTATAATCGCATCAGCACCCTTTGGTAAAGATTCTAAAGCACTACCACCTATGATTTTTACTGAGTCAAGAACTCCATATTTAGAGATATTATTAGGAGCAGTTTCTACCTCATGGGGTAAATCAAATAAAATTCCTTGACAACCAAACTTTTTAACAATATTAGCGATTAATGTTCCTTGATTTCCTCCTATATCCATCACTGTTTTAAAACGACTAAAATTATAAACTTCAAATAATGGATCGACAGCTTCAGCAGTTAAGAAACTCATAGCATTATTAAACAAATTCTTGCTCTGAGGATTTTCTGTCATATAAGAAGTGTAAAAATCCTGTCCTTTAGCTATTTTAAAAGGTACTTCTCCAGTCTTTAAACCACTTTCTAATTCTCGCCAACTATCCCACATATTGGGCTCTGTAATGTGCATTAAAAAATGACCTATAGATGGGGAATCATCTGTCATTAAAAGTTCTGATAATTCTGTAGCAGCAAAAACACGGCCTGGCTTTTCTACAAATATTCCTAAATGAGCTAAAGCACGCAGTACAACATAAAGTTTTTCTGATTTTGTTCCAGTTTTTTCTGCTATTATTTCAACAGTTTGCGGTCCATAATGTAGTAAATTTGGGATACCTAAATTTGTGGCAGTATAAACGCACTGACTTTGCCAGTAACCGTAGATTATTTGGTAAATTTTTTTCTTAGATTCTGATGCTTTTCCTAACATAATTAACCTCTAAATATTTGAATGTTTTAAACAGCAGCTTAGTCTTTTTTTTTGTAATATTAATCACTATTTTTAGATTGCTAATCCCAAGTAAAAAAAATGAGATAATATTCTATTATTGATTTTTTTTTGTTAAATAACATATTTAATTTATATTATTAAAACCTAAATAACAATCTATTAAGCTATTTAAAACTATTCTATAGTAACTGCTTATGCACAACTAACTACCTAGTTTTCATATATAATATATACCTCTGATATGAAAAGTATGTGTAATTAATTATGCATAACTATTTAATATTATTATAGTAAAGTATGTGCAATTAATTCTACTTAATTACTTAAGTCATTGATATGATTGAATGTACTGAAATTTATACTACTAGACACATGAGTTTGTCGCAATGCGGCAACACACCATAAATCTAATGCTAGTTCCGACAAACTTTGACTATCCTCTGGAACATTGGGGAAATCATGCCTATTTTGCTGAAAAAACTAAGCAAAAGTGTCTTCAACATACATGGCTTATTGTTTTCAGCATGTACTCGAAAATCATACAGGAAGAATTCGCGACAGCCTAAAGATATGTGTGCCCGCTTCCCTGCATCACAGATTTTTCCCTATCTGGTATGATATTAACACGACAGGCAAATTTCACTGCTAGCTTTTCAGGTTCAAGAGTTAAGAACTTTCCTGGTACAATACTCATAATTTAGACTCGGTAGGTTGAGTTTGACTAATTGTTTCTAATTTCATAATTACTAACTAACAAAACTGGTCAATATTCCTCAAATTTTTGGTAAGTTTTCAACAGAATATTCCTGTAAATCTAATACTACTGCTTCACCTTCTAACTCTAAAAATTGCCAAACAGTTCCAGTAGTAATAACTCCATAAATTTTTTCATTCCTCGTTATCTTGACGTTGGTTGAAAATTTGAGCAGCAACCATTTCTGCCATGCATTGAGCCAAACCAGATTTGAGATTATTGTTTTTAGCTTCTACTAAGACAATAACTGGCGATTCTATGAAAAATTGTTGGGTTGAATTGCTAATAATAAAATCGCCAAAACTATTTAATCCAAGTTCTATGTCAACATTAAACTCAATGCCAGAAAATAAACTTATCTGTTTGTTTAAATGTTTTTTAATTGCCACTAAGATTGGTGCAACTATTAATTCAGAACGAGCTTTTTCAGAACCAATTGCCACTGCTAAGGGTAAATATTCATCTAAGGCTTCAAGAATAAATTGACTAGGAGCAACTTCTGGTAAGTTGTTAAATTTTCCTTTGTTGCCTGTCAATATTATATTGAATTTTTGTTGAAGTTCATCTAAGGTGAATTTACTGTCAGGCATAATTTCTTATTCAGTTATCAGTTATCAGTTAAAAGAATGGCAAAAAAACTTCTGCCTTATGCCAACATCCACGAAAATCTAATTATTAAACCGGACATAATTTTACTACTTTAATAAGTCTTCAACTTTTGAAGGTAATAAAATAGTAAGGTTAAAGTCGCGACCAATTTCATTCAGATTTCACTTTTTGGAGACTAATTCCTCCTGGAACTGTGATAATGAATTAAGAACTAATCCCGACCTGGAGGAAGTTCCGACCCAGGAGGCTAGCTGATAGCTGACTACTGTTTGCCAGCATTCCGTAGGAAATGCTTGCCTACTTTAAATGCTCACTCAAACATTCTGCTAATACTTTATTATTTGATTCTTTTATAAATGTAAAATGATTACCAGGAACCATAACTACCTCTATATCAGCTACATCTAAAATAGCATACATTTCTACCCAGACTAATTGGGGATCTATGCCATGGGGATGCTTTTCTTGCGCCCGAAAAACCGTTACTTTTCCTGGATAAGGATGACGTTTATAAGTATAAGTTGCCTTCAAAGTGCCAATTATTACATCAATAAAGCGTCGGTTTTGTTCCCGAGTAGCTTCCTTGGGAAATAACTTTAATTTCTCTGCCTTATCAATTATAAACTCTATTTGTTCTTCTGATTTTAAACCTAATAATTCATCTTCGGTAACTAAATCAGTTATACCAAACATACCTCCAAAGTAGCGACTTAATACACCCTTCATATACAAATTATCAATTTTTTTATTAGGGTCTAATAAAATGGGAACCCAAGGGTCTAACAAAGCCAATAAGCTAACTTCTTTACCTTGCTGAAGTAACTGCTGTCCCATCTCAAAAGCAACAACTCCTCCAAAAGACCAACCGCCAATTTGATAAGGACCATCTGGTTGAAATTCTAGTAGAGTTTGGACATAAAATTCAGCCATATCTTCCACATTTGTGAAGATTTTTTCCCCTTCATTAAATCCCTGTGCTTGTATCCCATAAAATGGTTGATTATTCCCCAAATAATGGGATAAATCATGATAATAAAATACATGACCTCCGGCAGGATGTATGCAAAAAAATGGTTGTTTATTTCCCTGAGTTTGCAGGGGAACTATAGAAGAAGAACTAACTTGACTTTCTCCTCGAATTAAACGGCCTAAATCTTCAATTGTCCGGTTGGTGAATAGAGTAGATAAAGGTAGTTGTTGGCCAAAGCTCTCCTGGATTTTGGCCATTAAATTAATTGCTAAGAGAGAATGGCCTCCTAATTCAAAGAAATTACTTTTAACTCCTACTGGATGAATATTTAGAATTTCTGACCACATTTGTGCTAATTGTTGCTCTATGCGATCGCGCGGAGCCACAAAATTATCGCTCTGACTAAAACTAGAAATATCAGGTGCAGGTAGAGCGCGACGGTTAACTTTCCCACTGGGAGTTAAGGGTAGTTTCGACAACACCACAAAAGCTGAAGGCACCATATATTCCGCCAATTTTTCTTTCAGATATTGTTTTAATTGGGGGACAACATTCTGAGCACCTTCAGTTTCAGGCACAATATACGCGACTAAAAGTTTATTACCAGGTTTATCTTCTCTCAATAATACTACCGTTTCTTTGACTATAGGGTGTTGACTGAGAGTAGTTTCAATTTCTCCAATTTCTATGCGGAAACCCCTAATTTTCACTTGGTTATCAATGCGACCTAAAAACTCGATGTTCCCATCAGATAGATAACGAGCTAAATCTCCAGTTTTATACAACCTGTTCCCTATTCCCTGTTCCTTGTTCCCTTCTATAGTAATAAATTTTTCTACAGTTAAGTCTGGGCGGTTAAGATAACCATTGGCCACACCGACTCCACCAATATACAGTTCTCCAGAAACGCCGATGGGAATTGGCTGTAAATCTGTGTTGAAAATATAAAGTTGATTGTTAGCAATAGGACGACCAATAGGAGGTAGTTTTGGCCAATTCGTAGCAGCGCCCTGTAAAGTGTAAGCAGAAACAACATGGCTTTCTGAGGGTCCATATTGATTTTGGACTTTACAGTTAGGAAGTCGGTTCATTAATGCCACTAGGTCTGGAGTAACCTGCAATTGTTCTCCTGCTGTCACAATTTCACAGAATGGGGGTAAAACTTGACATTGAGGAGCAACTGTAGCTAACTGCTGTAAAGCTACAAAAGGAAGAAATATTCTCTCTATCTGACTCTCAACCATGAATGCCATCAAAGCAAAACTATCACGTCTTACTTCTTGAGAAACTAAAACCAGAGTGCCTCCTGAATACCAGGTTGAAAAAATTTCTTGGAAGGATACGTCAAAACTAATAGGAGTAAACTGTAATGTTTTGGCCCCTTGACCTACAGTTGCTTCTTCTTGCTGCCACATAATCAAGTTAACTAAAGCGCGTTGACTCATGGCAACTCCCTTGGGTTTACCTGTGGAACCCGAGGTATAGATGATGTAACCTAGATTTTCTGGGGTGACTCCACTGCTCAAATTTACGGTAGAAAATTCCTTGATCCCTTTCCAGTCTCTATCTAAACAAACAACTTGTGCTTGATGTTTAGGCAAGGATGTCAATAATGATTCCTGGGTGAGTAACACTGACACTTGTGCATCAGAAATCATATAAGCCAAACGTTCTGAGGGGTAGCTAGAATCTAGGGGGACATAAGCTGCTCCTGCTTTGAGAATTCCTAATATACCGATAACCATTGAGAGAGATCGTTCCACACAAATGCCTAAGTGTGCTTTTGGTTTTACTCCCAATTTTTGTAAATAGTGAGCGAGTTGATTTGCTTTATTATTTAACTCGGAGTAAGTCAGCTTTTCTGACTCAAAAACTACTGCTATTGCATCTGGGGTTTTCTCTACTTGACTCTCAAATAACTGATGAATAGATATGTCTTGAGGATAATCTGTTTTTGTTTCATTCCATGCTATTAATATTTTCTGTTTTTCCCTTTCACTCAGCATTGATAATTTACCCACTGGTGTCTCAGGATTTTCGACAACTGCTGTTAGTAAATTCTGGAAATGTTCGGCAATTTGAGCAACAGTTTGAGCCTCTAATACATCACTATTATATTTAAAGTTAGCTAACAGAGATTCAGGTAATTCTATGATTTCTAAATTTAGTTCAAAGTCTACTTTTTGTTGTGGAAGTTCATAATATTCTAATTCTAGTTCTTTTGCCTCAAATAATTTATGAAATTTATGATAACTAAAAGCAACCTGACAGATTGGATAGTGACTCAAATTAGCAGATTTTAATTGTTTTATAAGCAAAGAATAAGGGTAATTTTGATAATTCTCAACTTCAAATATATTTTTGCTAACTTGATTCAAAAAATCTGTAAACTTAATGTTTCCTGAGATTAAATTTCTGAGAACTGTAATATTAGTAAAATTGCCAACTACTTGTTCAAATAATGGTTGATTTTCTCGGCTTTGTAATAAACCAACCAGAATATCTTCTTCTCCTGTGTAGCGGTAAAGTAGAACTTTAAATACTGCTAATATTATCTCTTCCTTTTTGACTTCTAGTGTTTTTGCGAGTTGTTGAATTTTCTGATTTAATTGGAAGTTTATAGTTGACTTTAGAGCAGTACCATTATAAGTTCTAATACTCGGGCGAGAAAAATTTGTTGGTAATTCTAGGATGGGTAATTCACCCCCTAACTTTTCCTGCCAATAATCACCAATTTGTTTTCCTTCTGAACTATTTATAAATTCTAATTCTTCATTGATATAATTAACATAATTCGTATTTATTGGGATTAAATTTGAGTTAGTATTATTAATTTTTGACTCGTAAATAGTTACAAATTCATCCACTAATATTGATATGGAATAGCGATCGCCTGCTATTTGATGCAGAGTCAACAATAAAATATTTTCTGTTGCCGAAATACAAAATAAACAAGCACGAAATACTCCACCAGTTTCCAGATTAAAAGGAAGCCTCATTCGAGCGGACAATTGTTCATTTAATTCGATATTATTCCAGGAATAAGCATCTATTTTTTCCCAGTCAATCTCCACATTTTCCCGAATCTGGGAAATAATATTTCCATCTTTTTCAGAATATACACTACGGAGAATAGAATGACGTTTCATTAATATTTGTAGTGTATTTTTAACAGTTGGAATATCTACAGAATTTACCATCTGAATTGCTATAGATATTTTATCTGCTAGACCCGTTGGGTTGAACTTATACAGAAACCAATTTGCTTGCTGTATGTGAGAGGTAGAAGGAGATATTAAAGTAGAAATACCTTGATAATTCATCGTTTATATAATAGGGAATAGGGGAGTAAATGAAGAAATATAAACTTGAAAGAGAAAAAAAATTTTATTACAGGTAACTAATTAAGACTTTATCTTAGGAGCGATCGCTAAGTAGTTTTAGCCATTACTCTAGCTTGCTCTTCTTGCAAGCATCGAACTTTAGTAGTAGAATAATCAGAAAACCCCCTGCGCACTGCTTCTTCATAATCTTTTACTGTCAAGCTGAACTGGGGAACAGATATATTTTGCTGACTAGCCATCTCTAGAGCTAGTTGCAAATCTTTATGTAGTAACTTAACAGTAAAGTCAGGATGCTGAGACAAGTCATCACAACGTCGGGAAAACCAATAGTGAGGCAAGCCATGAATATCTCCAGCGTTCTGACCAAAAGCACCGAAGCGTAAAGCATCCCAAATAGTTTCTAGGGGAATTCCCTGAGCTAAACCCAATGTAATTCCTTCTGTAACTGCTTGAACAGCAACTGCGTTTACCGCATTATGGATCAGCTTACATCGAGTCCCATTCCCTAAGGTCCCACAATAGATAACGCGATCTGCCATCAGTTGGAGGATAGGTTCAACTCTCTCAAAAGTTTTCCTAGAACCACTTGCCATAACAGCTAAACCCATACCTCCATCGCTTTTTGCACCTTCAGGGCAATCATTAAAAGGAGCGTCTAACATCTCAACCCCCAGTTCTTCCATAGCTTTGCTGAGTTTGAATATTGTTTCTGGAGAATTAGTGGTTATATCTATATAAATACTTCGCGATCGCAACCCTTGACTCAGGTTGCCGTCACCCTCTAGTACAGCCCTAACAACATCAGCAGGAGTAGGTAGAGAAGTAAAAATTACATCTGAATAGGTAGCAAGTTCAGCACAACTATGGGTAATATGAGCGCCTAAAGACTCTAACTCTGTCATTCTATCTAAATTTATATCGTAGACATAAACTGGGTAACCCTGGGCAATAAAATTAGCTGCTTGTCGCCCTCCAATATTTCCACAACCAATGATACCGAGCGTGGGATAATTAAGTGGGGGGTTTGTTTCTGAAGTATTTTTACTTGGTGACATATTTATATTAAGTCCGGTGTACATAGAAGATTTATTAAAAGAGTAAAACACTTATGCTTTCTGGCAGGAGGCAGAAGGGTTAAAAGGTCAGGAAGCTTTAGGCAAAAGAGTCAGAAGGCTTCGGAAAAACGAGCTTTTTATGAATCTAATTTGGTATTAGTAGTTAGTAGGTGCTAGGTTTTATAGCTAAATTCAGGAGTCAGAAGTTAAATTCGCAGCACGGACTATATTTGATAATTTAGGAATCTAACAGTCATGACAACTGTTATAAGAAAATGGGAAAAACCTATCAACTACCGCAACTTTTGAATTATACCATACGGATTAATTTCCAGTTTCTACCGTATGGTCTACACTATTAACCCAACAACAAGGCAGAAGGAATTTCACCTACAAAGATAGATGTTTTATGTTTCATGTATTGACTGAAAAGGTTTTTCTATCTACTTTAGAGAGTTTTTTCCCAGCCAACAAGTCCCATCTACTCAAGCTGTCTCAAAAATTCATAAAATCCTTGGTATGCTTCTTTAATTCCACTTAAACAAAGAACCACAAGCTACGCGAGTTCTTCCTGCTGCTGCACTCCACAACTCTAGAGCTACATCCTCCAGACTTTCTCCATCTGCTTGAAGCATCCGCGAAATCATAGCAATTTTCCCAAAAGTCCAGAATAAGCCTGCTTCCAGGAAATATGGTTCATTGGTGTTAGTATGTACCCGGAAATCATACAAAGAATAATCGCGACACCCCAATGCAATATGAGCACTTTTAGCTGCATTCGCTAGTTTCTCAAATAACTCTGGAGTAACATTCGCCGGACAAATTGGCTTGGCTATAGGTTTCTCAGGTTGCTTTTCAGGAGTTCCGTCAGATTGAAGTACCAACTTATCATTTACAGTTCTGATAGGATGTTCCTCTGTGACTAAATATTCTATCATAGGTAAAACTTGCAACTCACCCTTGCGCTCTACCACAGCTACACGCAATTCCCTTCCAGGAATATAA
>ENA-UENV01000172-UENV01000172.1-marine-metagenome-genome-assembly--contig:-NODE-172-length-20449-cov-2.548246_pt1 | contig 20449 bp, 20 predicted proteins | sample MGYA00237878_ERZ529328 | MGnify/ENA primary metagenome ERZ529328 (study PRJEB26372, sample SAMN05368348) | marine metagenome | biome: cultured habitat; feature: ocean water; material: water; isolation... | reverse complement strand
AGGTATTCCATCAAACGCTAAGGTATTATTTCTCATAGATCGTAAAGGATACCCTCGACCGATTTTGGGATTTCTTAGACTAATCGTTCCGTAATGTCCTTTTGGGGAAAATTTGAATCAGAAGGGTTTCCAGTACCCAGCAAAAGTACAAAAATTTTAAGATTAGCAATTTCCAGCCTGCCAACTTACGATAGTGTGCTTGATAATAAAGCGTGCTATTTAGCCAATAACGTTGCAGTTGTAGGAGAGAATGTAGCCGCGTGGTGGTGCCCCCTTGGTCATGATGATAGTGCTTGGCCCGCCACAGGTAATTTTGTAGCCCAAGCTCCTTGATTTTATGCCCCAGAATCGTTTCCTCACCATATAAGAAAGTCTGCTCATCAAAGCCGCCCAGTTGGTCAAAGACAGCCTTTTTCCCTAGAAAGAAAGAACCACTCAGGCAATCCACCTTTTGTGGACCCATTGCTGAGGCAGGAAACTGATATCGGCTGGTTTGGATCGTACGTTTTCCAATAAAATAGAGTATTCGGAGAGAAGCCATCACCTCATCTCTAAAGCGCGGAAGGCGCCAGGCTTGATGCTTTTGATCTTCTTGCCCGTCAACAAACATGGCCGGGGCCAAGCAGGCGATATTAGGTAGTACTTCATACTGTGCAATCAGCGTATTCAGTAGGGTTGGATCTTCTACCCGAACATCATTATTGGAGATGAGCAAGTAATCAAAGGACTTATCTCGTAGGAATGCCAAACCAACATTATTCCCTTTGGCATAGCCTCCATTTTCACCTGTTTGGAGCAACTCGACTTGGGGATGCATCTTGAAAGCAGCTTCCAGTTTTTCGTATGAACCATCGGGAGAAGCATTGTCGATCACCAAGATTCGAAGATCCACCTGCTTTTGCGCTAAGAAGTGCTGAACACACTGGATGGTGTCTTCCCAAGCTTGATAGTTCAGGATTTGGACGTAGATCTTTGGCAATGCATTAGCCATGCTGAGAGATGAGATTTCGATGTTTGTTCAACATTAGATATAAGCCAATCGTCACCCAGGATTCTACCACTAGCAGTGCGGTGATTAATCCATTGAGTTGATATTCTATTGTCAAGACATAGGCCAGAATCAAATTAACCGCCAGTCCCGACAAGAGGACCATGACGTAAGCTGTTTTTAAATCATAGGCCAATAGGATTTGATAGGCCGGTATGTTGAGTAAGGTCACCAATGGAACGATTAAGTAGAGCCGTAAACTATACAAGAGTTCTTCATTAACATCCCCAGCGAAATACAGAAAGATAGGTTCTGCACATAAGGCCAACAAGATCACCGCTAGTATTGGTGCTCCTAAGAATAGGAGATAGGCATTCCGGAGATATATTTGCAGCGCTTCCCAGCCCTCCTTGGTCTTTTCGCAGACGATTGGAAATATGGTTTGCGAAAAGATGACCAATAGAAATCGGATCGGCTGTAATAGTCGATACATAACATTGAAATAGCCGGTTAGTACATCTCCCCAAACAATATTCAGAATCAATAAACTATAAGAGGAATTGAACTCAGCCGCTAGATTACTCCCTAAGAGCTGAAAATCCGTTTTCAAGTAACCCAATATGGCGCTCCAGTTAGGCGCTTGAATACTGAGTTTGAATCGAAACACGATGTAAATGATAACGAAGATGCCGACAAAAGTAGCGGCTATGCCCTGATAGGCCAGCACATAGATATAGTCAGCCTCTCCCTGGACTCCCCAGAAAATCAAGATGGCGTACAACGTCTTAATCAGCAGGTTAGCCAGGGCAAGGAGGTAGGACTTTTGCAAGCCAATGAAGAACCAGTCGGTGAAAAAAACCTGTCCAGCTATCATCCAAAGTCCCCATTGAAAAACGACCTTCTTTTCTCCTAGAAAGGGAATCACCTGTACCAACACCAATAGGCTCAAAATAAACAAGGTAGCAATTACCGTCTTGCTATATAGCACTTGAAAAAACAAACGAGACAAGGCTTGCTTATCTTCTCCAATCAAGGCAATCTGCCGTACGCCGGAAATATTGAATCCGTAATCCACAATGGCTCGCCCATAGTTTAGCCATACGCCCACAAAGGCAATCAGTCCGAAATGTGCAATGCCTACTCGGTCAATGATAATGGGAATAAGAAAAAGCAGGATTAAGGCATCGGTGGCCTTTAGTAAACCCAGCGAGAAAAAGTTAAAGAAGGTGAGCCGAGCCGACCAAAGTCGTGCCAGCAGTGGTTGGTCGGAGGAGGAGTCCCGTATTTCTTTCATGCTATTGCTGATCCATCTGGCTGATCCAACGACTCAGATATTCTCTCCAGAAGACGATCGCTGCAGCAAGGAGGAGTCCAAGCACGCCACCAATAATCAAGCTCTTTAAAATACCACCGATACCAAAGCGCGCACTTGGGAGAACAATGAAATTGTCGATCGCAAATACATTGTCCACTTGAACCAGACTATTTTCTATGTCTGTTTTTCGTTGTACAAGTTCCCGGGAGAAGCGAAGTAGTTCGTAGGCATTTTTACCCTCACTATTTTCTATGGTTACTGCACCAGATTCTTTTGTTGGACTTGTCGGGGTTTCATACAGCCGTTTTAGGACTGAATCAATGGTAATCTGTTTGGTGTTAATGAAGTCAAGCTCTTCTCGTAATAGCCTCTTTTTCATTTCCAAGCGTTTGGCAGAAAAGGGGTTGCTATTGAGGTAGTGGTTGATGGCGAGCTGAAGGCTATCTCCTGGGATTGGGCTTTGCATTTTGACGGTAATGATCATCGGTTCCTTATGCATGGTATAATTGCTCTCCAGAGATTTTCCACGACTATCTGACACTTTAATGGAACTGATATTCTTGACCTGCGATGACTCAAGTTGCAGCAAGTTAGCTACCTGTTCGGTTTCTTGATTATTGAGTAGAGCATTGACCTTGGCAATCATATCTCCAAAGATCTTGGGATGTAAATCGCCATAGACGAAGGTCGATGTCATTTCATAACTTTTCGACTGCTGGTACAAGCTGAAAAGTTGAAGCCCAGTGAAAAGAGCAATGAAGCCAAAGCTTAGGAACCAGTGCTTCCACAGCACCCGCCAGAAAAAGGAGATGGTATTGGCTGCTAGCTTAACCCACCAAAGGGCGTGTTGCTGTAGGTCTTGCCAGCTTAATTGATCATTTGTAGAATTGGGAGTTGTCATAAGGCTTTTATCAGGCTGTAAACATAAATATATTTCATAATAGTTGCGGGTAAACCGATGCACTTGTTAACTTCGTGTCTAGCGGAAGTCCAATTCTATACTCTTAATCACTAAGCGATTTCTTTGGAAAACCCGATCAATTCAGCATCGCAAAATCCCATTTCAAAGCCAAGTGCACCCTTCTCTCCAGAGATCCTACTGGTCATTGGCCTCTTTTTCTTTAATATCTTTTTGTTGCCAGCTGGTCTGCTGTATACCACCCTGTTAAGTCCGCTTTTTGTTGTCCTATTGCTCAAACAGCACGTGTGGCGCCCTTTTCTGGTATACCTGCTATTAAGCATTGTGTTTACCTACCAACATTTTCGTACTGGAGTGGATACAGGAGCCTATCTGAAATCCTATATTCTGTTTTCTAGTGCCTTTGTCTTTGGCTTATGGGTATACCATTTTCTTCGAAAAGAACATGAACGGCTTTCCGGTTATTTCAGACAGATTACCTTGTATAACACTTTTTTTGTGCTTTTGGCTATTGTCGGTTTATTCCTGCCCTTAAGCAGTGAAGTTCTCTGGTATGATGTTCCAATCCACCCGGCTATACCCGCTTTCCCTCGCTTGCGCCTGCTCGTATACGAGCCCTCTTTCTATAGTTTGCTGTTGGCTCCAGTGGTGCTGTATTACTTCACTGCCTTTGTGTTTAGTACGGACAATAAGCATTTGATGGCTTTGGTCTTGTTGTGCTTTGCGCTATTGCTGTCTCTGTCTTTTGGAGTCCTGGGGGGAATGGTGATGGCTATCCTGGTGGTATTTCTGTTAAATGCAGGAAGTCTGTTGCGGCGCAAGAGAATTTTTTTTGCGAGCTTGTATTTGCTAGGATTAGCGGCACTTGGAGGTTTCATAATGTGGGAGTTTTTCCCTTTTAATCCAGTGGTGGATCGAGTCGGGAAAATATTTGCAGGGCATGATAGTTCGGCTAACGGTAGAACCTGGGAGGCCTTCATGCTTGCTTGGAAGATCTTAGAACACACTGATATCTATTGGGGCGCAGGATGGGGGCAGATTAAGATTGTGGGTCAGCCGATCATTGTAGAATATTACAACTATGAGGGAGAATGGCGAGATCTGGTGCGGATTCCCAATGCTAGTGCGGAAACTTTGGCTAGCTTTGGCTTGCTCGGTCTCAGTGGGCGACTCTTAGCCGAAATCGGTCTCTTCTTTTACACGAAGGTGTACAACAATTATTATCGAATGATCTTGTTCGCCTTTATCTTTATTTATCAGTTTACTGGAAGTTACTTGACCAATATATATGAATACCTGATTTGGGTATTGGTCTTCCTACCTATATTCCCGCAGTTCAATCGTCAATAAAATCAACCAGCCCATGGAAGCCAAAATCAAAGGAAACCGATACGTCTTAGCGGTAAAGGATTTGCAGAAATCTGCCGATTACTACCAACATCAATTAGGCTTTACTACCTGGTGGGCTGGTGATGGTTGGCACTTCCTTCGGCGAGAAAGCTTTATGGTGATGCTAGGGGAATGCCCAGATGACCGCTCCGCCTTCGAAACCAGAAATCATTCTTACTTTGCCTATATCGATTTGGAAAACATCGATGCCCTTTATACCGAATTTCAAGCCAAAGACATCAGCAAACTCGCGGATAAACCTTGGGGACAGCGCGAATTTGCCATTCGTACCATAGATGGACATCGGATTATGTTTGGAGAGGAAATAGCTGCTAGCTAGCTTAGTCAGATTCCAATAGGGGCCTGATTTCTGCCAAATAATCCATAGCTTCCTTTACCGTATCCATTTTGTCGAGATTTACCTCGCGAATCTCCTGCTTTCTAGTCTCTGCATTCTCGCGCGCAATTTTGGTAGCCGCCATCAGCATCGTACGCTGTAACTCATTGAGCGGATCTTGGTGATAGTCCTCGTCTTCACCCTCTATGATAGGAGGGGAAACTTCTGGCAGTTCCGGCCAATGGGTGCGTTTGGTACGGGAAAAGATATGCTTAAAAGTTTTCGTTTTATCCGACTTGTCTCTTTTTTGCAAACCTTCCATCTTCCATTTTTCACACATCGTTTTGATGAAGGAGGTGTGATCAAAATGCTCATTGACGATAGTGTTTTTTGGAATGTGAGAAGAGACCATGACCATCGGAACTCGGATTCCCAATCGGTCGAAACCAAAGCCTTTCTGTCCAGGTTTTGGGAAATCCGGCGGTACGGCCTTTTTAGGATAAACATGATCATAGCATCCTCCATGCTCATCATGGGTGATGATAAGTAAGGTATCATCTCGATGTGGACTATCCTTGATGATATTGTAGACCAGCCGGATGAGTTCTTCTCCTAAGCGTACGGTGCCTTCTCTGGTTTTTCCATCATCCACATACCATCCAGAACCTACTGAGGAAGGATGTTGATCATTGTGTTTTCCAAAAAACTTAGGTTCTATAAAGGAATACTTAGCGAATCCTCGATCACTTTCTCCATTAATATCTCGACTGAATTCTATTAGGTCAAACTCATTAGAAACGACCTTTAGGTTATGCTTAAAACCATGAACGAGTTGCGTTAAGGCGATCAATGGACTAGCGTAAACATGATGAGAAACACCACACTCTTTCATCCGGTCGAATAAGGTTGGTTGTGACCAGACCTGTTCTCTCCATATCTTGAAATCATGCCAAATCTGATCCGTAGCCTCATCGGTAGGGTTGACCACTTGCCCACCGGAAGTCCCAGCATGCCAAAAGGCTCGGTTGCACCAGGTTTGACTTGGGACTGAACAAAACCAATGATCAAAAACCGCAAACTCACAAGCCAAGGTACTTAGGACGGGGACTTGCTTCGGGGTAAAGCATTGCATGATCACGCCGTACTGATCAATGCCTGGGTTTTTGTAGGCACCGTATTGTCGCTTTTTCTTCCACATAAAGATCCGACGCCACCAAGGTTTAGAGCCGATTTTGGAATACCAAAGCCCTTGTAGAGTATTAATGTAATCCTTTACCGCTCCGCGCATCCTTTTCTTCTCTGGTGGTAAACTATTATGGTCCGGTAGATTGTAGGGCTTGGTCATTTGAGTCTGATCAATCCCTTTGTTGCTATTAGGGATAATCGTATTGTAGAGCTGGGTATTCACATGCTGATAAACTTCTCCGGGATCAGGGAAGGGTTGGGAGAAATCATTGTTTTGGACAGGGATTGGCTTCAGCCTATCGTTTTTAGTGTGACCTTTTGCGTAGGAAGGGACATCGGCATAACAGTTGGGATCATTTAAACCAGCAAAAGTCTTGCCCTCAGGAATCTTGAATCTTTCATCTTCATACAGAAATCCAAGCAAGTTGTCAAAGGAACGATTCTCTAACATAAGCACTACGACATGCTCGAAGGTGTCGAGGGGATGAAAATCGGTTGGAGTGTTCTTGTCCATTGTGTCAGGGTTTAGGCGTGGATATTTGGGCGATTCGTCTAATGCGGATGGCATAGACAAATCCACTTGCCAACTTTGCAGAACTGTTTAACTAAAGATACAGTTTTTCATAGTTGAAAAAATACCTATGTATACTTTTATGGCAAAACACGTATTTATACTTGCTTGACTCCTTGGTGCGATTGGGATTCAATTAATCTCGATTACTTCTCCGTCTTTCTCTGATTATACCAAAAACCAAGGTGCTTGGGATTGCCTTTGATTCGTAATGACTTTGGAAGGAGTAGAAACAGTAGCAGCCAGCATATAGAAAGGGTAGTAGATGCCGCTGCTCGGTAGAAGGCCCTCAAATTATTTTCTCCTTTTCTTCCTGAAGTGATGGCTGGGTGTCGATGAAGAACGGTGAATTTCTTACCTACCTTGCGAACATATCTCCGAAGTCGAATAATGAATTCTATTTCTTCGAGGGCATACAGGTCAGTGCTAAAGCCTCCGATCTCTTCAAAGGCCTTCTTTTCGCATAAAATAAAGGCGCCCCCACACCAATTGAGCCAACGCATGAGTGGATTTAGGCGCTCCATTCGCAATTGATTCCATTTTGAACCTCCTTCTACCTTGATTGTGGTTCCAATTCCTAAGAAGCTACCGGTATCGATCGTGTTCCAGAGATCATTCATTAGGGCAGGGGAGGGGTAGGTGTCCGCATCGATGAAGAGGAGCCATTTACCTTTGGCTTGCTGAGCACCTGTATTCCGAGCTTTGCTAATCTGCTGTTCCGCCTCCCAAACCTCTTGAACGCCCAACTGTTGCGCTATCTGTTGCGTACCATCCGTGGAGTTGTTGTCGCAAAGAATGATTTCCCATGATTGATCTGACCAAGCGCTATTGACCAAAGCCTTTTGGATATTAGCAATGGTATTCGGGAGAATTTCCACTTCATTATAAGCAGGTATAACAATGGAAAGTAGCATACCTTATTCTACAGGTACTTCCCAGTAGTCCAACGCCCATTCTTGCATGTAAGTCACTCGATTTGGCACCACTTTATATACGATCAGTTGTGGATTGTCAATAGAGCCAAGGTAGTGTTCTAACAAACGGTTTTTTCGCCAGATGTCTTCCAACAACGGGCGATCCGATAAGACTTCCGCCAAACCGGTGATTCGAACCTGATTATGCTCTCCATCCATATAGCACAACTCTACTTTCGGGTTGGCTGCAATCTGGGCGGTTTTCTGATAAGAGCGAAGATTGGCAATGTAAATAGTGAATCCATCTACTTTAACCGGAGAAACGGGGCGAAGGCGCGGCTGATCCCCATCCATGGTGGCGAGCATGGGAAATTTGGCTTGCTTAATGACTTCAGCAGCTAGGGCAGGCAGATGATCGGGATCTATGGTTGCAGCTTGAGGTTTTGGCATAGCTTGCGGACTTTTTGTTCGAAAAATAAGTCATTATTTGAATAATTGCTTTAATATGCGGCAAATTGACCAACTTCATTGATTTTCTTACTATGCGCACCTGGCTGGCCTACCTACTGATAGCAACTTTGATCATTGTACCCTTCATTATTTGGGGTGATTGGTTTATGGATTTCTTCAGCGAAGGCAAGGCTATTGAATGGCTTCAGAATTATGGGCAATGGGCATGGGCAGTGGCGATACTGCTATTGTTGGCAGATTTGTTTTTGCCGCTTCCCGGTACCGTAATCATGTCAGCCTTGGGGTATATCTACGGTCCATTTGTGGGTGGCCTCTTGGCAACTTTAGGGGGAATAGCAGCAGGCGTATTGGCTTTTGCTTTATGTCGTGGATTAGGGCGTAAAGCTGCGGTATGGATTTTGGGAGAGGAAGGCCTAGCCAAGGGAGAGAAGCAATATGCGAAGAACGGTAGTTGGATTGTAGCTATCTCTAGATGGCTTCCCGTTTTGCCAGAATTGATTGCTTGCATGGCCGGCTTAAATCAGATGAAGTGGCGCCCTTTTCTAGTCGGCTTGATCTGCGGATCCGTCCCGCTAGGGTTTGTTTTTGCTTACATTGGATACTCGGGCATCGAATATCCTTATCTGGCATTGATTATAAGTGCTGGATTACCGCCTCTTTTGTGGCTGATAGCTCGATACTTTTTAAAAAATCTCAGTTCTAGCGATATATAACAGTTTCTCAATCTTAATCGCTTGCTAGTGAGGCAAAAGAAAAAAATTCGCCTGGGCATTTTAGGCTCGCGCGGAATACCTAACCGCTATGGCGGCTACGAGCAATTTGCTCAATATCTATCAGTAGGTTTAATTCAGCGAGGCCATGAGGTATGGGTCTACAATTCCTCTCTTCATCCCTTTCAGGAAGACACCTACGAGGGCGTCCACCTGATACGTTGCTCCGATCCAGAGGATAAACTGGGTAGTTTCGGCCAATTCATCTATGATTTCAATTGCCTTCGAGATGCTCGATCTCGCCCTTTCGATATCTTATTTCAGCTCGGATACACCAGCAGTGCCATCTGGCATCCTTGGTGGCCAAAGCAGATGATCCAGGTCATGCATATGGATGGTTTGGAGTGGAAAAGGTCTAAGTACTCCAAACGGGTCCAGCAGTTCCTGCGCCGAATGGAAAGGACCGCTGCCTTACGTGCAGATGCCTTGATCGCGGATTCCATGGCTATTCAAGATTATCTAGAAAAGACCTACCAAAAGCCTTCCGTATTTATTCCCTACGGAGCGCAATTGGATATTTCTGCCAAGATCGAAGACTTAGGGCAATATGGTTTACAAGCAAGCAACTATCTCCTTGCCATTGCTCGTTTTGTTCCAGAAAATCACCTAGAAGAAATTATCCAAGGTGTGCTAAATAGTAAATACCAAGGTCCACTTGTTATTGTCGGAAATCCAAAGCAAGCCTACGGAGAATACCTTCAGTCCAAGTATCCCAGCGATCAGATTCGATTCTTGGGCGGAATCTATGATTTTGAGCAATTGAATAGCCTTAGGTCTCATGCCAAGCTTTACTTTCATGGTCATTCGGTGGGGGGAACCAACCCTTCCTTATTGGAAGCCATGACTTGTGAAGTGCCTATATGCGCCCACGATAATGTCTTTAATCGATCAGTTTTGGCTGAAAACGCGCATTACTTTTTGGATAGTTCTGCGATTAGTCGACTTTTGGACGAGATCGAGGAGCAAAATCATTCGGATTGGGTACAGCAGAATAAAAAGCGCATCCTCAGTGATTATCGGTGGGAGGGAATTGTGGATTCCTACGAAGAACTTTTTTTATATCTGCTTGACAAGACCTGATTACAGCCACTCATCTTTAAACACCTTCTATGTCACCTTTAACCATCAAGACACGAAGCCTCAGCCAATGGCTGCTGGTACTGCTGCCGGTGAGTTTGCTCTTTTCCAAACGCTTGAATGTGCTGGTGATTATTCTATATGCTGTAGCTGTGCTATTGCAACCCCATTTATGGCAGCGGGTTAAGGGATTGCGGAAATTTCGTTGGCTCTGGGTCTTCCTTCTGTTCATTGCCTTGCATGCTAGTAGCGTCTTGTGGTCAGCTAACGAAGCCACTGCTTTGTTCAGTTTAGAAAAGAAAGCGGCGCTATTTGTTCTTCCCGTTTTGATCGGCCTTGATCGAGATATAGATTTTGTCGGCTTTCGGCAATGCTTGTATAGTCTCGTCTTAGGGTGTTGCATTTCCATCTGGTTTTGTTTACTTTTAGCTCTCCGTAACTACTTTCAGACAGGCAAAGCCAGTTTTTTATTTTATCACGCATTTAGCTGGCCCCTGGATGAGCTAAACGCCATTTATTTTTCATTTTTCACTTTCTCAGGATTAGTTTTTGGTCATTACCTCATAAGGATCAAGTACAAACCTTTGGCTAATATCCGTTTGCAGATTTTTGTGATATTTAGTGCTTTTATCCTCGCGACTATTCATTGTTCTAACCCTACTGTATTTATCGCGTTTAGCATTTCTAAATTATGCAAAGATAGTGTCGAAGCGCATGCGCGTATTGGGTGTCTTCGTTGTGATATCCTTCCTAGGCGGTGTGCTATTCTTTAGTCAGATCAGAGATCGATTTGATCAGTTACTGCATTCTCAATTTGAGGTATTGCAACAAGATCAGTTCGAATATGATACTCCTTTTAATGGCTTGACCATTAGGTTACTACTGTGGCGGTTTGCAGGCGAGATCATGACGGAGGAAAAGGCATACTTAGCAGGTGTAGGAGTGGGGGATTCGCAAGATCTGTTGGATGCGACGATTATTGAACACAATGTATATCATGGTAATCCCGCTTTGGGCGATCAAGGATATCTAGGGTATAACTTCCACAACCAATTCGTAGAGACCTGGGTGCAATTGGGCATACTTGGTTCTATAAGTTGGCTACTTTTACTCGGTGTGGGTTGGCGAAAGTGGAAGTGGGATTGGAACCACCCTATTTTGTATTTCAACATAGCTGTGCTGGCTTTCTCTATGATTGAAAGTTTGTTGGCTAGGCAGCATGGAGTTGTTTTTTTCGCCCTGTTTGTATCAATTTTTCAAATTATCTCAGAACATGAAGCTCCTCAGAAACCCTTTACATGAAAACCCGGCAGCTAGAACGTTAAGGGCAGATACTTTGCCCTTCCCGGTCGATGCTACGGCCCGAAAAAGACTCACCTCGATTACGCCCAATCAACTTTCTCCTCGGTACCGATTGATCAAACGCATGCTAGATATCATGGTAGCATCCGTTGTATTGCTTTTCGTCTTGAGTTGGCTTTTGCCGCTGCTGGCGGTAGTCAATGTTTGGATGGGGAACTATCCCGTCTTCTTTGTACAGAGAAGGGTAGGATTCGAACATCGCATTTTCAACTGTTACAAATTGCGTACTATTCCAATGGACCCCAAGCGTGAAATCGGTAGTTGGTCCCAGTTTTTGCGGAATAAAAAGTTGGATGAGTTACCGCAATTTATCAATGTTTTAAAAGGGGAAATGAGTATTGTTGGTCCTAGACCCCATATGTTAAGCGATCATCGTAACTTTAGCAAGGTGCTTGGCCGTCAATATTTTGATCGATTGAAGGTTTTACCTGGAATTACCGGTCTGGCACAGGTAGAAGGATATGAAGGGCGGATAACTACTTTGGAAAAGTTGCAAGGACGAATTAGATGTGACCTGAATTATATCAACAATTGGTCCCTTTGGTTGGATGTATGCATTATGGCTAAAACCTTGTACATCCCCTTGAGGAGATCAAGATAGTATCACGATCCGCCAAATTGGAGTTACAGTACCTACTAATCAAGCTAGATGAATCAACTCAAACATGAGATCGTCAAAACTATTCTATACTTCGATATCTTCTCGTTTCCATTGAAGGCAGAGGAGATATTTCAGTTTTGTCAGATCCCAACACAACGACCTACCATTCAAAAAGCCCTGGAAGGATTGGTTGCTGAAGGACAACTCCAGCTAACAGGAGACTACTACGCCGTACGCGAAAGCCCTCGCTTAGCGATGCTGAGGCAAAAGAAATTCCAACTCTCTACGGAGCTAATGCTGAAAGCCCATCGAAATGCTGCGCTGATCAGTCAATTTCCTTTTGTGCGGGGAGTGGCGATCTCTGGTTCACTCTCTAAGTACGCTGCGGATGAAGCGGCTGATATTGATTTCTTCATCATCACGGCAGCCGATCGACTTTGGATTTGTAGGTCATTCTTACACATGTTTAAGAAGCTCACCTTTCTGGTGGGGAGACAGCATGATTTTTGTATGAACTACTTCCTGGACCAAGAAGAACTGGAGTTAAAAGATAAGAATCTGTATACTGCTTTTGAAAGTATTTCCATTATCCCTGTGTACGGTAAGGCATGCTTTAGAACTTTCTTTACGAAAAACAAATGGGCGGCTAAATTCTTCCCCAATACAGATCCCCAGGAGAAGCTGACTACAGATTTGCAAGAAAGAGTAGGTTGGGTAAAACAGGTACTGGAGTTTCTCTTTGGTGGTAGGTGGGGTCGACGCATCAATCAAAGAATCAGACGTTCTACGGTTAGTTGGTGGCGAGAAAAATTTCGCAGGCAAGGCTATCAGATGGATCAATTTGAAAAAGACCTAAGAGCTACTAACGGTGAATCGAAGTACCATCCGAATGATTATCAGCATCGGATTTTGCAGGCTTATCAGGAGCGCTTGGAGCGCTTTTCCTCCACCACTTCCGAAGTCTTTAAGACTTCGGAAGTGGTGGAGACCAAAAAGGCTACCGAAAAAAGTTAGGCTCCCAGCCGGGCTCTCGTACACTATCTGGTGACCGTTCGCTACGATAGGGGGCCAATGAATCAATCCAATTCCTGTAATACAACTCTCCTAGAAAAGGGAATTCATCGAATTGATGGGTAGGAAGATCTTTTAAGATTTCCTGCGTGGCTTCTAGGGAAAGATTCCACTCCCGAGCTACCCGTTCCAGAGAAGGTTCCATGAAAGCTATATATAAGAGCTCACTCTGCGTGTGCGCCTGTTTTTCGGTGTGATCTAGTGCAGTGGGTAAGGTAGAGCGATAGGCATCTAACAATCGATTGGTGGAGTCCACCACGGCTTGAAAATACTCACCGGTCAAAAATCCGGCTTGATCGGGGGTGGACTGGAAAAGGGGCTGAACCACTACCTCGTGGCACCATAAGCATTTACTAGGCTTACCTGCTCTAGTGGTAGCTACTGGAGCTGCTGGAGCCAAATTTCCTGCATCATCGTACAGCATGAATCGCAGTTGACCATTGGGCATAATATCCAAGATTTCAAAGTGATCTACGGGCTGATCCATATCTAAAATGCCTTCTCCTTCATCGGCAATGAAATACCGGTCTGCTAAATTTCCCTGGGTATGGAAGCGGATCAACCTAGGTTCCGTGGCAATGGAGGAGTTGAAGATGGGGAAGCTATCTGAGGGGTTATAGTTCTGCTGTTCGAGATAGGTGTTGAGCTTTTCAGGGACTTGCGTCAATTCGTAATAGTGCCAGCTACTATGTAAGCTTAGCACCAGGAAACGTGAAAGATCAATAGAACCTTTTACTTGGTATTCCTCACTGGCCTTTAAGCGCTCTAGAATCTTTTGCCACTTGGGCAAAACGGAAGGTGCAAAGCCAAGCTCGCCCAAATCCAGAATGAAAGATTCCTCATCTAGGAACTGAACAGCATCTGACCAGGTTTCTTCGGGTAGTTGAGCCCCCAAGAAAGAGAGCGACCACTGCAGTCCTATTAGGACCTGATCGATGCGCTCGTCTTCATAGGCCTTGACCCAGCGCAGCTGAATGCTGTGCGTCCCTTCTAATTGAGGTCTGAGTCGATCTGAAGTGCAATTCAACAAGACCATTCCCAGTATCAATAGGCAGAAAAGTCGATGGAGCCAGCTCTTACTCATGGCAATCTCAATTTTCTTAGGGTATAAAATCCGACACCTCGCCCTTCATCTGACAAGTAAATGATTTTATTGTCATTAAGTCGCATTGGTTTTTTCTTTCTCCCCTTGTTTGCTGTCAGTCTTTGCCCAGCAAAATAGATCTGTTGATCTTGGATGGATAATTGAGCGTCTTCATAAATGCGGTCTGTAGTAGAATGAAAATCTTCTTCGGCCCCCTGCCCTCGGTAGTGCTTTAACAACAACCCTCCTGTAGTAGATTCGTAATCAAATATGATCGGATACTGCCCATCTGGAAGGTAGTAATTTGTCAAGTGGTTTTGCGGTGTTCCACTCCAGCCCCATTTCAATATCAACAGTCCACCGATCAGGAGCCATATTTTGGGCTGCGGTTTTGGCCTAAGCAGGACATACATTCCAATGAATACAATAAGCAGGGCATACATTCTTGGAAACTGGAATAGAAAGGGCCATTCTTCTAGCTTGTAGATCGGAATATTACTGGCAAGGAAAAGCAGAGCTAGGCCCATGATCCAGTGCCAAGGCTTCTGAATTTGGTCAGTACTTAAAATGGCTACTGCCGGGAAGAATAGTAACAGCATACTGTAGTTGGAGCCATATCCACTTAGCAGCAAGCCCGCTACTATCGTTGCCCCAAATGCAAGACTAGTGGGAATTTCTTTTTTATGGATTAATTGAATCACCAATCCCAATATGCACCATTGAAAGACCAAGTATAGTAGATTGGCGAGCCACGGTATATGGATTAAGGGTGTATCATTTAGGTGTCCGTCATATATCAGAAGTTGATCGATAAAGACACGGGGTGATTGATACAAAATGGTGAACGGGTCATTAATCTCGCCTGCAAAGAGCCTAGGCAGAATTTGTTGGTAGTATTCCAAGACTGTACTAGCGCCAGTCCCAAGTATAGGAAGTGCAGAGATGACAAGGATGAGAGCCATGGTCCACCCGAATATGCGGTAGCCCCCTCTGACTAGCAGTAGCAATAGGACGATCGCTGGGAATATCTTCAGGGAAATTGCTAGAGCCCAGCATAGGGTGGTTAGATAACCTTTGTCTTTTTTCCAGAAAATATAGCCCAGCCATAGAAAGCTCACGATGTATAGATAGGACTGACCTTGAAAGAAATTATTCAGCAGTGGAGTCCACAGCACAAAGGGGATGAGGAGGATGGCTAGTGTTGGCAGGGCAGGAAAAAGCCGCTCTTTTCCCACAAGGGAGGATGCCTCCTCTTGCATATACTTTTCGTCTTGCCGCATTTCCCTCATGCCGAAGAAAAAGACAGCCACGAAAAAGATTAAGCCAACAATATTGAATATCATTTTGGCTTGGTACACGTCCAGTATCTTCGCAAATGGAAGATAGGCCAAAACACTGACTGGTGGAACGGGTGCGTAGTTAACAAAAACAGTCTCGGGACTCCGTTGATTTACCCATAGATTGAAACTATAAGGTTCATACAATTGAGCCTCCTCGACTTCGCCTTCCAACAAGGCCTGACTGGCATAGTAATAATTGGCGAAGTCCCCAATTGGGACATTGCGCAGGTTCCAGATCTGATAGCCTCCAACTAGTAGCCACATGCTGGCAGCCAAATAATGGTATTTATAGTAGCTACCCAGCTGCATTTACGGCTTGGATTTCGAAAATGATAAACTCCTCAAATAATCTAGTCTCAGTGTAAATGATCGGCATTTGATAATTGTGCTCTGCAGCAATAGCCCTAATTGGGTTTAGGTCACAAACCTCGGATAAAATCATCCAAACTTTTGAGTGCGCTCCGCTGTAGTTGGGTAAGTCCCTAAAAAAGGTGTCAAAGAAGTAGAAGTCTGTCCCGCAATACCAGGCGTAAGAGCTGTCTTCCCAAGCAGGGCCTTCGAAGAACGGCGGATTGACGATGATAAAGTCAAAATCCTCTTCTTTCAGGTTTTGGAAAATATCGGAATGCACTACCTCAATACGCAAATGATTGTTTTGGGCATTGGCACGAGAGCAGGCAATAGCGGTAGGGTTGATATCTACCGCTGTCACTCCAGCGCCAGCCTTGGCCGCAACCAGTGAAAGCAATCCGCTTCCACAGCCCACTTCTAAAAGCTTTTTTCCGGCCAAGTGTTGTTGTTTGAGGAAACCGGCAAACACTTTACTACTTCCAAAAAAGGCAGGATGAAAAACGCTCTGCAGTATGATCAACTCTAGTCCGTCATACCGGAAGGGGCGATCCTTTCGCAAGTAGCGTTCAAGAATTGGCCTATAAAACCAAGACATCAATTTTCGAATAATCCGATTCAAAATCCTTCTTTTTCAGGTTGACGGTATTTTAACCAAAATCGTTGCAAAGCCTTTAATTCGTAAGGATATCCGTACATTCCCAACTTATACCGAAGGCTCGCAATACTGCTGATACTGAGTCGTTGGAACTTACTCAATTTGATATCTGAAACGGTAGGATAGTAGGCATTTAGTACCGTTTCGAAGTTGCGAATCTTGTCGATTACTCTAGGCGTGAGCCAGGGGGTAAGCGGATTCTTGCGAAGATCAAAGGATTCCCAAGCCGGGGCTAGCCAATCCTCGAGCTTTTGCGGGAAGCTAAACCCCTGTTCTTTCACCTTCTCAAACATCTCGGAACCTTCCGTCGGTACTGGACTATATACATAAATGATAATCTCAGTCTGTGGATTGGCGTCCTTTACCTTTCGAATGAAGTCGATTTCTGCTTCCACCTGCCTCAGTGCCTCCTGTTCACTCGCCGCCGGCCAACCCAGCACGAAGGAATACTCCGGTATGATATCAAATTGTTGGATGCGCTTAGCAAAGTCCAGGATTTGCTGCCCAGTCTGCTTCCCCCCCTTATCCATAAAATCCAAAAGATCGTCATTCCCCGATTCCGCCCCAAAGAAGATCATCCGACAACCCGCCTCACGCATCAAGGCCAGGCTTTCATCGCTATACTTATCTACCGTATCAATCCTTGCTTCTCCCCACCACTGCATATTTTCGTCTTTGATCAGCTTGGAAAAGGCAACGGTTCTCTTTTCTGATACGAAAAAGTTATTGTCGTGGAATTCGATCGCATCTGCTCCATATTTTTCCTTCATGTACTTAATGTCGGCATAGATCTTATCGGCAGATTTACCATTCCAACGGGCTTCATAGATCGGAACAACGGCACAAAAGGAGCATTTAAAAGGACAGCCAAAACTGCTATGGTAGGCGATGGTATGTCGCCCCATAAAGCTTTTTCCTAAGTAGCGCTTCATGGGATATAGTTTGTCCAGTTTATCATAAGGGAGGCTGGGGAGATCATCATAGCGAAGCAGCGGGGCTTTGGCTGTCTTTACCACCTCCATTCCATCAAAATAGATCAAACTCTGTATACCCGCAAAAGAGGTCTCCTGTTCAAGGGCATCGAGCAGCTGAGGGAAGGCGTGATCACCGGGACCATTGATGATAAAGTCTACCCAACCAGATTCCAACACAACCTCAGGATGGTTGGCAGGAAAATATCCCCCCCAGATATTGATAATTTCAGGAAAGGCTTGCCGGATCGCTTTAGTGATCGGGACAGCTTGGCGAAGTTGTGGCCCCGGCATGACGGTACAACCGAAGAATTTGAACTCCCCCGTCTTGAAATAGGCCATGATCTTTTCCTGCGGGTGGTCTTCCAGGTTCCCGTCTACGATTACCCACTCATGCGTAGCGTCGATACTGGCCGCTACTTGTAGGACCGAGTTTGGAATCCTAGCCTTATAATTGGTAGCCCTGGGATTAAAGAGGAGAACTTTATGTTTAGATTTAGGTGGTGAATCCATGCTTTTTTTGAATTTTGGCTTGAAGCGGGGCTTTGGGGGAACTTTTAAGTGTTTATCGTTTAAAGTAGAGGGTTTAGGGAGGAGCTTCATTGCTAAAACTTTTAACCCTAAACTCTAAACCTTCAACCTCTAACTCAACATTAACCTCACTGCCATCATGTTCAGCCGAGCTTTCCACGATCTCATTTTGCTGGTAATTAAACGGTAATGAAGCGGATTCGCTCTTAGAATCCGATGGAAGTTGATCTCGTGATGAATCCAGTGTATGGCGTGATCGTAGTATCGGCGCGGGTAAGTTCGTTTGAAGTCAATATCTCGATCCGTGCTGCTATCCCAATCTAAGTCTTCTACAAATAGGTTTTCTACTTCTTCGTATAGCGGCGTGCCTTTGATGGGGTAGGCTACGGTTAGGGTATAATGATCGGGATCGGCATCGATTAGATAATTCAAAGTAGCTTTCAAATCCTTTTCTGTCTCCCCTGGATAGCCCAACATGATGAAGGTTCCCGCTTCGATGCCATGTTCCTGACTAGCCTTGATCATGGCTGCCACTTGCTCCACTTTGACCATTCGTGTCATAGCATCCAGAATAGTTTGCGAGCCACTCTCCGCTCCAATCCAAATTCGGAAGCATCCACTTTCTTTGAGGATCTTGAGAATTTCATCATTCATTCGATCCGCCCGACTGATGATTTCATAAGGCGTAACGGCCCTTTTCTCGACCATTAAGCGACAGAATTCTCTCAGCCATTTATGGTTAATCGTAAAAACATCGTCTACGAACCAGATTTTGTCGAAGTCGTAATTGGCCTTCAATTCCAAAATTTCATTCACCACATTTTCTGGACTCCGACGCCGGTAGGATTTACCATACACTGCCCGACTACACCATTTGCAGGCATAAGGGCAACCGCGCATCGTATTGATGGTAATGGTACTATAACCATGTCGTTCCTTCCAAGCCTTGAAGTACAGCGTTTGATCTAATTTTTTGCGGTTAGGCAAGGGGAGTTGATCTAAATCCTTGATCAAAGGCCGATCTACATTGACCATAATGCTTCCATCGACTAGCGGGTAGGCGATACCCTGGATTTCAGATAAGGTGGCTGGCCCTGTTCCTTCAAAATGCTGGATCAGTTCCAACATAGTTTCCTCTCCCTCACCAAAGACAATGGCGTCAGCTCCATGTTGGACAAAGGCTTCCCGATGATGGCGCACCTCCGGCCCACCGAGAATGATCTTGCAGTCCGCTAAACTAGGCTGATCTTTGATCCAACGCATCATGCGTAAGACATTCAGCTTCGTCATTAGATTGGTGTAAATGCCAATAATTTGTGGTGGATTTTCCTGCAAGTGCTTGGTGAAAGCCTCAAAAGAGGAAAAGGTGGTATCATATACCGTGTTATCATAGCCTTTTTCTTCCAAATAGGCAGAGATACATTGCAGACCCAAAGGAGGGTAGGGCTTCATGATGGCCAGCTCCTTTTCGTCTTCGTGCAGGAAATAGGCGTGCGTCAGTAGTATATTCATGAAAAATGAAACAGCTTTTTACTTCTGAAACCAAGGAGTCCTAAGATGCCGGCGCTGAGGCTACTCAACAATCCTCCAATCATTCCCAAGGTAGGGATAATTAAGATGCCAAGAAATAGGTTGATCCCGCCCATCAGCGACATGACGAAGATCACACTCCACATTTTATTAAAGCTGAAACCTGCTGGAATGCGCAAAAAGTAAAAATAAAAAACTACAATATTCAGATAGATTAACGTAATGACAATATAGGACATTTCAAATTGATACAGGAATGTAGTGATGACATAAATCCCTCCAGTCAACATCATCCCCAAGATCACTCCCAGTCCAGTGAATCGTTTCTCCAACTGCTGAATGGAAGCAAACTGCAGCCTAAAAATATTCTTTAGAAAGGGAAGCATAATGGCTGTGGCTAATAAATGAGCATACTGGATAAAATTCGTGATGATCTGATACTGCGCCAGCGCCTGGGCATCTTCCCATAGACTGAGCAGGTACAAATCTGCCCGAGAGGCTGCCAAACTAGATAGGGTCAACAGAAAGAAGGGAAAACTTTCGCGAAAGAAGTCTCGCCACCTTTCTCCTCCCCGCCAGGGCAAAAGATAGGAGCGATTAAAAATGCTATAGACTATCAACTTCATGACGTCCACACCAATAAACAGGCTCAACAGCAGCCGGATACTCATCTCAAACTGAACAATGCACCCAATCATCACCAAAACCAACACCACTTCGACCATCGCTACTTGCAAAAATAATCTTCGATAGGTATTCAGTGATTCAAAAAATTGCCAAGAAGCGCGGGACCAAATCCAGACCAGAATCAGATCCTTCTCCAAACCAGGAAGCGGTATTAGGGCCAGCATAAAACCCAACGCCAGTAGCAGCATTACTTTGCCTACCATCGATCGTTGCAAGTCCACGCCAATATCTTTCGGGGCTTTGCTAAATTGCTTCGACAAATAATCCTTACTGCCCCAATGCACCACCGTCAGCACCAAGCTCAGGATTAGTAGATGCTCCACATACTCG
>ENA-UENV01000164-UENV01000164.1-marine-metagenome-genome-assembly--contig:-NODE-164-length-20733-cov-2.629903_pt1 | contig 20733 bp, 11 predicted proteins | sample MGYA00237878_ERZ529328 | MGnify/ENA primary metagenome ERZ529328 (study PRJEB26372, sample SAMN05368348) | marine metagenome | biome: cultured habitat; feature: ocean water; material: water; isolation... | reverse complement strand
ACATGTGGTGGGCCCACACGATCAGGCTGAGGAAGGTGATACCGAAGGAGGCGAGCGCCACGAAGCGGTAGCCGAACAAAGGCTTGCGTGCGTACACCGGGAACAGTTCGGAGAAGATGCCGAACACCGGAAGCACCAGCACGTACACGGCTGGGTGGGAATAGAACCAGAAGAAGTGCTGGAACAGCACCGGATCTCCCCCACCTTCGGGCCGGAAAAAGCTCGTGCCGAAGCTGAGGTCGAACAGCAGCATGACCGCGCCACCGGTCAGGGCTGGCAGTCCCCCCAGTTGGATGTTCTGGGCGGCCCAAGCGGTCCAGACATAGACCGGCATCTTGAAAAAGCCCATGCCCGGGGCCCGCATCCGGATGATCGTCGTCACGAAATTGACGGCACCCATGATCGAGGAGATGCCCGACAGAGCCACCGCCAGGATCCAGAGGAACTCCCCATTGATGAAGTGTCCAAGGGGGTTCTGAAGACTCATCGGTGGGTAGGACCACCAGCCCGATGACGCCGGTCCACCGGGGGCGAAGAAGCTCCCCATCAGCACCGTGGCGAACACCGGCACCAGCCAGAAAGCGGCCGCGTTCAGCTTCGGGAACGCCATGTCTGGCGCGCCGATCATCGTGGGGATCAACAGGTTGTTGAATCCGTTGAGGATCGGGAAGAGGAACAGGAACAGCATCACTGTTCCGTGCATGGTGTAAAGGCCGTTGTAGACGCTGGGATCCACCAGATCTGCCGGTGGTGTGATCAGCTCACCGCGCACGATCATGGCCAGCAGGCCCCTGGGACCGGGTGGGGGGCCTTGAGGATGCGCGGGTCGTAGTTCGTGGAGGTCATGGCGCGTCTCAGGCGTCGTGGGGGAGGGAGGGATCGCCGGGGTCGTTCACCATCGGGGCAGGAGCTGGCGGCACCGTGGCCCAGCCCTTGTCTCCCCGACTGAGGCGTCGGTCGTACAGCGGCCGTCCTGGATCGAGGCCGGGCCGCAAGGGTTGTTTGGCCGTTGCCTTCAGCCAGCCGTCGTAGGTCTGTTCGGATTCGACGATGACGTCGGTCTGGTTCTGGGAGAAGTAAGCGCCGCTGAACATGGCGTCCCGCAACCGGAACCTGCCCTCCTTGGTGGGGGTGAGGCTGTAGGAAATGATGCTGCCGGGGATGATGTCCTGCTTCAGCCGGAAAGCCGGTACATAGAAGCTGTGAAGCACGTCTTCCGAGATCAATCGCAGATTCACCCGTTGATCAATAGGAAGGTGCAGTTCTGAACTGCGCACGCCGCTGGGGTAGACGAACTCCCAGCTCCACTGGCGGGCAATCACATCAATCGGTCCGATGTCGGCGCTGGGGTCGACGCTCACCAGCGTGGTGGGATCACTGCCGATGGCGTACTTGTGCTTCGGACCGAGGGTCTGAAGCTTCATGTTGACGTTCATCGTGTAGGCGGCGATTGCGAAGACCGTCACCAAAGGAATGATCGTCCAGATGATCTCCAATTTATTATCGTGCGGCATAAATAGGGCCTTACGATCTTTCTTACCTTGATATTTCCAAGCAAAGTAGAACAGAAGGATCTGAGTGATCACGAAAACAATGCCGGTGAAGAATAGTGTAATGTTGAACAGGTAGTCCAAACTTGCTCCATGCTCTGAGGCAGACTCGTGAGGACCATATCCCAACATCCAGTTCTTGTAATAGAAAGAAGACACTACCGTAGCGATTAGGAAGACTACCATAAAGATCATCCCAATACTACCATTCAATCGGTTGGTTTGCGCCTGTACCTCTTCTTCCCCTCTGATCTTCCCAGCGAGCTCAGTCACTTTACCGACCTGCACCGCAATGACGGCAATCAAAACAACACAAATTATAGCAAGTAATGCGGTCATTATTTTTAGTTTTTATCCTATATCAAAAATACAGAATCCAGAAAAACTTGTTCAGCTAACTGCTGACTGTCAATTTTGTTTAGAATTAATCTAAATAAGTGGTTCTTTACACGTGGTGGTGCATACTTTCCTGAATGTACGGGTCATTAGCTGCGTGCAATGGTTGCTTAGCTAATTGACTGAAGAAGTACAAGATAAAGCCAGACAAGAACCCAATAAAGGTTCCGATTTCCAACAATCCAGGAATCGTGAAGCCCATTAGGAATCCAGCGGCATGGTGTCCACCTTCAGCTCCGTGTGCCATCACTTCGTGTGCCGTATGCAATACACCTGGTTTGATCATTTGGAAGAAATCCCACCAGTGACCAATTAGAACAGTAATGGATACGAAAGCCAGAGTACCGTATTTACGTTTTGTATCATTTCTCATCAACACGAAGAAAGGCGTGACGAAGTTTAATAACAGGTTCCCCCAAAACAGCACTGGATATTGCTCCATTCTAGTTTGGAAGTATACTGTTTCTTCCCCTACGTTCGCATACCAGATCAACATGAACTGGGAGAACCATAGGTAGGTCCAGAAAATGCTAAATGCGAACAAGTACTTACCTAAATCGTGCATGTGCTCATCTGTGACACTTTCAAAGTATCCTTTACCTTTCATGAAAATCAAGCAAAGAATAGTTAATGCCATCAAAGAAACAAACCAACTTACGGCCGTATACCAAGCAAAAAGGGTACTGTACCAGTGTGCATCAACAGACATCACCCATTGCCAAATCACCGCAGCACTTGAGAAACCTGCAATCGGTAAGAAGGCAGCTGCCCAGATACGTACTTGCTTGTGGATTTTGAAATCCGCGGTTTGAGCCATCTTATCTTCTTGCAAAGACAAGCTTCTCAGTTTGTACCCGAAGAAAATCCAAGACCCAACAATGATCAAGGTTCCGAAGGTGTACCAACCCGTATTAAGGAAAGAAGCTTTTCCCTGAAGGACCGGGTCATTAGCTACAGATTCGGCATCCGCCCAGTGGTAAAGGTGATGGAAATGCCCCCAGAGACCGGCAATGATCGGAATCATCAAGATCAACGCTGGCACCAAAAAGGTAGATGCAGCTTCCCACACACGCTTAAAGGTCGTGTACCAGCCTGCCCAAGCAGTAATAAAGGCAGATTGTACGAAAACCGCCATAAAGGCAATTCCCAGGAAGAAAACCGTATTGTGCAAATAATTAGACCAAAAGCGAGTATGCAATTCATCATCTCCCAAGAAGGTCAATACCAAACATAACACGCCTACACCAATACCTGTTAGAAGGAGTGTCCGATGTTTTGCTTCAAGAACGAATTGGTTCATTGTTTTAAGCTTGTAAGATTTATAGCTACCAGGCGAACCTGGTTGTTTTCTGATTGATTGCTATCCAGCACATGACTGGCCTGCAAGAATATAAAGACGATCTATTTGTGTTCGCCTTCGCCGTGGTCCCCTCCGTGCTCTTCCCCGTGATCTTCTCCATGTCCATCGTCTCCCTCGTGACCTGCTTCGTGGCTTTCCCCCTCTTCGTCGGTCGCATGGTCAGCAACTTGGCTCATGCGGCTCATCGGCGTGCCGAAAGTCTCATTTAAGGTGTTGACGTTTTCGTCATACGCCAACTTCTGATCCTTTGCTTGTAGCGCACGAATCCAGTGGACTACTTGCCAGCGTTCCTCATAAGACATCTTATCGGCATATCCACCCATCACGTTCTTACCATAGATAATCGCATGATAATATCGACCGTTTGAAGCCGCTAAGAATTCATCCGTAGTAAAGATGGCTGGCTGAGCAGGATAAACCGCATTACTGTTGTCATCACTTACCAGATAGCCATTACCATCACCTTTATTACCATGGCAAATGCCACAGAAAATCTCGTATAATTCTTTTCCTCGTGCTAAGCCATCAGCTGTAATTGGAAAAGGATTATCGATGATCTCTGCAGTAGCGCGAAGACGCTCTTCTTCCGTGTCTGCATAATAATAAGGTGCATTACCACTCAAAGGCACTGCAATTTCATTAGTGGAGGATGCTCCTCTAAGCTTATCCATCATAGCAGTCTGAGCTGTGGCATTGGAAGCCATGGAAACTCCTGCATACCCACGTGGAACAGTACCATTAACTGGGAGTCTTGGCTGAGACAACTTCCATAAGTCCGTTGTACTAGCCTTATCCCAAGTATTGTGATAATAGTAGTTATAAGTATTGGCCTCATAAGCTACTGAATGACCCATATCTGGCATGTATTCAGTTCCTCCAAAATCTCCATCTGCTGGCGAACAAGCCTGAAGAATGATGATGGCCATCGTAGCGATTAGTAATACTTTGAATGATTTCATTAGTCTATATTTGAAAAAACGCTTGCTCAAATTAGTGTGCTAAGGAATTCCGAAGTTATTCCTTAGATCGTCTTCGTATTAACCTCAGAAGCTCCGGTCGTGCTGAAGAAAGACTTCAACTTTTCCACTGCACTATCATCAGCATTGCTGGTATCGAATGCGATGCAGAACTTGTCATCCGTAATTCTATCATCTAGACTAGGGTTAACCACACCTGGTCCCAAGCCACAAATGATGTAGAAGGTTACCACCATACCTACTGAAGCAAAAAGTACCGTAAGCTCAAAGGTGATAGGAATGAATGCTGGAGCCGAGAAGTAAGGCTTACCACCGAAGATAATAGGCCAGTCTCTGGTAAACACCCAGGTCATAAACAAGAATGCTGTGAGCGTACCAATCGCACCGTAGATAAATCCAGCGATGTGTAACCGGCTCTCAGATAAACCCAAAAGTGGATCCAAACCGTGAACTGGGAATGGTGTAAAAACATCCATGATCTCTAGGTGATCATCTTTTGCCGTCTTCACAGCTTTAAGCAAATCGGTCTCATCATCGTACAAGCCGAATAAAACCTCTGTATTTTCCTTGCTCATTATATTAGGATTGAAATGCTTGTCAAAATGGATTAATGTGCTTCCGCGTGGCTATGCTTCTCAGCATTAGGTCCAGTGTATTGATCACCTGCTGTCTTCAAGATACTCTTGATCTCTGCCGCAGCTACCGTAGGTGCTACTCGGCTAAAGATTAGGTAAAGGGTGAAGAACAGACCTAGCGTACCAACAAACAGACCGATTTCTACCCAAGTTGGTGTATAGTAACTCCAGCTTGATGGTAAATAATCTCTTGCCAAAGTCGTCGCGATAATTACAAATCGTTCGAACCACATACCAATATTCACGAAGATCGACATCAAGAAGGTCCACCAGATGCTTCTACGAATCTTACGAGACCAGAATAGCTGCGGAGACAATACGTTACAAGACATCATACCCACATATGACCACCAATATGGCCCGAGTACACGATTGTAGAAGGCGTATTGCTCATATATGTATCCAGAATACCAGGCAATGAAGAGTTCCGTTAGGTAAGCTACCCCTACAATTGTACCAGTAGCAAGAATTACCTTGTTCATACTCTCGATATGCGCCAGCGTGATATATTCTTCTAGCTTAAGCACTTTCCGCGTCATCAGCATCAACGTCTGTACCATCGCGAAACCTGAGAAAATCGCTCCTGCAACGAAATAAGGTGGGAAGATGGTCGTGTGCCAACCCGGAATAACGGAAGTGGCGAAGTCAAATGATACGATGGTGTGTACAGAAAGTACTAGAGGAGTTGCCAAACCTGCCAAAACAAGAGATAAACTCTCCCATCTTTGCCAGTGCTTCGCAGATCCTGTCCATCCGAAGGATAGGAAGTTATATATTTTTCTACGTACTCCTTTGGCACGGTCACGTACGGTAGCAAAGTCAGGTACTAGACCTGTATACCAGAATAATAAGGAAACCGTGAAGTAAGTGGAGATCGCAAATACGTCCCAGAGTAGAGGTGAGTTAAAGTTTACCCAAAGTGGCCCACGTGTGTTGGGATAAGGGAAAATGAAGAAACCCAGCCAAAGACGTCCCATGTGAATCAGCGGGAACTGCCCGGCACACATTACCGCAAAGATCGTCATCGCCTCCGCTGCTCGGTTTACCCCGGTACGCCATTTCTGACGGAAAAGCAACAAGATCGCTGAGATCAGGGTACCTGCGTGACCAATACCTACCCACCAAACGAAGTTGGTAATATCCCAACCCCATCCAACAGTGCGGTTCAAGTCCCAAGAGCCAATCCCGACCCAAATGGTCCACGCCACACAGAAGACGTAGAACGCCAATCCCGCCACGGCGATAATAAAGGCGATCACCCAAGCTGTACTTGGCGTCTTTTCAGTCGGAGAACAAATGTCCTCGGTGATCTGGTGGTACGTTTTTCCACCGTTAATTAATGGTTCTCTTATTAAAGAAACAGGAGCACTCATAAGTTAATCTTATTTATATCGGCACTTCAGTGCATATCAAAAAAGAGGAATCCTCTCTTAGTTCTTAATGATCTAAATTAGGCGTCCAATGCCTCACTACGGTTATTGATCTTAGCTGTATAGTCCACCGATGGACGAACATCTATTTCTTCTAACACTTTGTAATTCAATGGATTTGCCATCTTCTCATGCAATTCTCCTTTGGTATTGTTGTCATCACCAAATACAATTGCACCGGTCGGACAAGCTGTCTGGCAAGCTGTCTTCACATCATTATCCATCAACTTACGGCCTTCACGCTTAGCGGTCAATTTACCTTCTTGGATACGCTGAACACAGAAGCTACATTTCTCGATCACACCACGAGAACGAACCGTTACGTCTGGGTTTAATACCATACGTGTAAGGTTATCTGCTCCGTAAGGTACATCCTCCCCATCTACTGTTGGTTCGTTAGAGGCAAACAAGTCAGCAGTAGTGTAATCCAACCAGTTGAAACGACGCACTTTGTATGGGCAGTTGTTAGCGCAGTAACGCGTACCGATACAACGGTTGTAAGTCATCTGGTTCAAACCTTCTGCACTGTGGTTAGTCGCAGCTACTGGACATACATTCTCACAAGGAGCATTATCACAGTGCTGGCACATCATAGGTTGATAAACCACATTTGGATTCTCGTAGTCCCCGTAGAAATAGCGATCGATTCTCAACCAAGTCATCTCATGGTGACGGTGTACTTCGCGCTTACCAACAACTGGAACATTGTTTTCAGCTACACAAGCTACCTGACAAGCTCCACAGCCAATACAAGCGTTTAGATCCACGTGCATCGCCCAGTGGTGACCTTGAGAATAGTACTTCTCTTTGTATTCTTCGTAAGGATATAGCGAGTGAGAGTTCAAGGTCTCCGCGAAGGCTCTCTTTTCCTTAATCTTATCCGCAAGCTCGCCAACATCCTTTAGATTACTCTTATAAATAATGGAACGCTCGGTGATACCTCCTTGATAACCAGCGCCTAAGGTCATTGCCGCCTTCTCATCTACATTCAATGGCTTTCCTGTAGATTCGTCCATCACTACAGCTCCGTCTTCTCCGCGAGCCGTCACACCCATAGTGTGGTGGTACTGTACACAGGCAAACTCTAGATCTTTGCTCTGTCTGCCAGTTACATCCACATCAGTCGCATAGTATTGCGTATTACCGTACTCGTCAGTAGACAACCAAGGATACACATCCACTCCTACCTCTTGACCAAGAGCGCGGCCCATGATACCAGTGGTTCTGCGTCCGTATCCGATGGCTAGTGCTACAGTTCCGTCCATCTGTCCGAATTGACGAATAACTGTACAACGTTTTGTTGCTCCTTTAGCGGTCACATCCACCTGATCAGCTTCGCTGTAGAATTCTGCACCGTTTAGGTCTTTGAAAGCAGAGAATTCATTTCCTCCGTTCCACTTCACTGGAATAGCCAAGTAGTTACCCCATACACAACGTGTCACAGGATCTGGCATCTCCATCAACCAAGGGTTGTTGGCGTATTGTCCAGAACCTACATTCACTGTTTCAAAGAAAGAAATCTCTAACTCAGAACTAGCTGGTTTTCTAGTTTGAACACCAGCTACCTTGATATTTCCTTGGAAAGTAGCAGGAGCCTCCTGTGGAGGAGCTGGCATTTCCAAAACCCCGTCGTGCAATGCACTATCCCAGAAAGCTTGGAAAGTAGCAAACTTGTTTTGCATTGGGAAAATTGCTTCTTCCCAGTGTGCCTTCAAGTATTCGTAGTAAGGCTGCTCAGCAGTAGCGTCTAATGTTGCGCTTTCAGACCAAACCAAGAGAGATTCTCCTGCTTCTCTTGTTCCGCCTTTACCTACAGAAGCAAATAAAGGGGCGATGGTTGGCTGGATCAAACTGTAGTGACCAGCTTTAGGCTCTGCATCTCCCCAGCTTTCCAAAAAGTGGTGCGTTGGAGTAGCGAAGTCACAAACCATGGTGGTCTCGTTAGGTAGACCTGCAAAAGAAACTTTCAAACCAACTTTAGCGGCACCCGCTACGAATTGGTCAGCATTTGGTATATCAAAAGCAGGATTGGCGCCGTCCATTACGAACAAGGCATCCACCTGTCCTGCATTCATTTCTTTGATTAGATCCTGGATTTCAGCATCAATACCTTGGCGTTGGAATGAAGGAACGGTAAGGTCAATGGTTGCACCGTAGTTGCCAAGATAGTCGTTGATCGCATTGATCAAGACTTGCTCTCCCTTGTTGTTAGAGCCAGATACTACTAAGGATTTTCCTTTATGAGACAATAGCTCTTCTGCTACAAGCTTCATCTTACCGGCGATGGCGGGATCTGCGCCACTTACTGGGTTGATAGCTACGTTTCCGGTAGCACGAGCAATCTCATTGTGAAGCGCCACGATGGCGGCTCCTTGGTGTGAAGGCTTGATTAAGATACGGTTGTCCGCGTTAGATCCGGTAAGTGTCATGTGACTCTCCACCTGGATGTGTCTCGAGAGTTTCGCGTTATTTACATCCGTAATCTTACGATTCTTAGCGTATTGTCCCGCGTACTCGATCGGAGAGATCCAAGTACCCAAGAAGTCAGCATCGAAACTAACAATCACATCGGCCTTGTCGAAGTGATAACTTGGGATCATCTTCAACCCAAAGCTCTCCTCATTTGCTTCCAGCATAGCTGAGCTAGAAACTGGATCATAAGTAACAACCTTAGTATTAGGATACTTTGCTGTAAAATCAGCAATCGCTTTTTTTGTTGTCGGACTCAAAATAGTATTCGCCACGATACGTACTCTTGCACTGCCACTCAATTTCCCCTTGATTTCCGCATCAATAGCTGCCCAACCTGGACTCGTTCTTTTGGCACCTGCCTGATCGAATGCCGCTTCCCCTATTCGGTAAGGGCCATCGATTCGGCTTGTATCGTACAAGCTTAGCACGCTAGCCTGAGCTCTAGCACTTGTTCCTCCCTTGGTAATGGAAGAAAAGCTATTCCCCTCAATCTTAATAGGTCGACCTTCTCTGGTTTTGACCAAAATGGCACAGTAGTCTCCACCTTGTACAAAACTAGAAGCGTAGTAAGTGGCAACACCAGGAACAATGGCATCAGGCTTAACTACATAAGGAAGCGCTTTCTTAACCGGGATATCACAGCTAGCAGCGACTGTTGCCGCACCAAGGCTGAAACCCAAGTATTTCAAGAAATCACGACGGCTGGCTTCAAGGTTTAAGTTATCGTCTTTGGCTAATTGCTCAGTCACAGGCAGGGAAACAAACTCTTCCTTGGCTGCTCGCTGTACGTCCGAGGCATTGCTCAGATCAGCAGTCCCCGTCCAGATATTATTATTTTGTTCCTTCATTTTTATGAATTATAAGAACCTATTGGCTTTCACGTTTGCGATGAATAATTAATAATGATTAATGAAGAATGATCTCCCGATTATTAATTATCAATTAAACACTATTAATTAGTAATGGCACTTCTGACATTCCAAACCTCCAATGTCCTCTACGGTCACCTTATCTCTGGCACCGCTTTCTAGCTCCTCTACATAACGACTGTATGATTTGTAGTACTCATTGCCACTAAATTGTACCTCCGTCTGTCTGTGGCAGTTGATACACCAGCCCATAGATAGAGGTGCATATTGCCCTACGATTTCCATTTCTTCTACCTTACCATGACACTGTTGACATTCAACCTTTCCAACAGAAACGTGCTGTGCGTGATTGAAGTAAGCATGATCAGGTAAGTTGTGAATTCTAATCCAGTTGATTGGCCCATATACACTATCGTCCCCTTCATCAGGATTAGTAAGGGCAGCTACAATCGCATCCCATTGCTGATCTACCACTGTTTCTACCTTATTCACTTTGGCATCCTCCTGCTTCATGTATTCATTTTGAATCCACTTAGTGTAGATCGCCTTCAGAACATCATTCGACTTGCTCTCTATATCCTGGATATATGTATCAGAAGAAGGATCATAACCAACAGAAGCGAATATCTTAGTTAATTCCGCCGTACCGTATGTTGACCCAACCTTTACGGCTTTGTGGCAATTCATACAAGTATTGGCTGCTGGAATCACAGAGTGCTTAGATCGTCGAGCACCATCGTGGCAGTACTGGCAATCAATTTTCTGTGCACCGGCGTGCGTGGCGTGAGAGAACTTGATAGGTTGTTCAGGTTGGTAGCCTTGCTGGCGGCCCATGGAGATGGCGTTGTTCACCGTTGTATATCCTCCCAGTACCACTAGCGCAAAGATTAAGAATCCGATTACGCCTTTACTAGTAAGGATATCCACTAAAGAACGTCGTCCTGCTCCAGCATCACCCGCTTGCACCTTCAACATGTAGTTCAAGTTGGAAGCGATACGAGCCAGCACGATGGCTAGAATACCAAGGATAACTGCCAAGACAACAAACAAGCCCGTATTAGATCCTTCATCGGCACCTCCTGCTCCACCAGCACCAGGAGCATTGGCAACCTGAGCCTGACCGGGGCAATTGCCCGCATAAGTACAGTTGATGTAGGACAGGATATTGCCGATATCGTCATCCGTTAAATTAGGGAAAGCAGTCATCGCCACTTTGTTCCACTGATTGTAGATCTCGTTGGCCTTAGGATGTCCAGCTTGGATCAAGGCTTGTGAGTTACGAATCCAGGAATACAAGTCGGCTTGGTCATAATCTGCCCAACGCTCTTCAACCCCTCCCAAGGCTGGCCCGGTAAGGTCATCCTTCATGTTTCTATTGTGGCAGGAGGCACAGTTGGTTTTGAAAAGCGCTTTACCCGCATTGATAGCAGCTTCATCTTGTGCGAAAACTGAAATCTGCAGCGTCAAAAAAGACAAGAGCAGTAATGCCCGATTAATCAATGATTTATGAACCATTTCTTCTTGATATTTTTATCCTTTTCTGTCAAAAAATCTATGCCTTTAGCACGATTTTGCGCAAAGATATAATTCGTTAAGATTTTTAACAATAAATCGGGAAAGGTGCCCACTATTTAGATTTATTCTAGATAAACAAGATGAATTAGGAGCCCTAACTATCCAAATTAGGTTCAGCAAGTGGTCAAAAACGCCACTTTTTATTTGTCTTTTGTCAAAAAGCTCCATTCAAAATTTTTTACGAGTCCCTTCAGTGTGTCACAAGATTGTCATGTTTCGGTTAAATTTCTATGACAAATCTTTTTCATGGCTCCGGCGAGCCTCTTCCTACTTCATCACTTTCTACTGTGCTTGCGCCCTACCACTCCACGCCTCTATCTTGCTTATTTTCTAACCTCATCCTGAAAAATCACCAGGACAATTCTGCATTCCTCATTATAAATTTTCCACTACAATTCTCCATTCTCCGATATACATTCTTCATTACAATACCCATTCTCCATTACAATTCCCTTTCTCTTTCCACACCAAACAGCGTGAATTGTTCATTGACCATAATCCAATTTTATTATTTTGACAGCAAAAAGATCACATGCGATTATTAATCACAGTACTTGCCTTTGCCCTTACCTCTATACTAGCCCAAGCACAAATGCCGCAAATCCTAGACCTGAAACAACAAGGAGAAGTTAGGGATGCCTGGTTAAAAGAGCGAATGGAGACCGTTTTGCCAGAAATCATGCGTAGATCAGAGATCGATATGTGGATTTTGATTTCTAGGGAATACAATGAAGACCCAGTATTGAAGACGATGTTACCTTCCAACTGGCTCTCAGCACGCCGAACCACCATGCTAGTAGTTTATGATGATGGAGAGAAATTGGAAACCTTGGCTTGTGCTCGGTATGATGTAGGAGAAGTATTTAAAAAGGCTTGGGATAAGGAGAAGCAACCGGATCAGTGGGCTCGCCTAGCAGAGATCATTGAGGAAAGAGATCCTAAGAAAATTGCTTTGAATCGGTCTGAGCACTTTGGACTAGCAGATGGACTATCCTCCTACCATTATGATAAGCTCCTGGAAAGTATCGATGCCAAATACAAAGATCGGCTGGTAGAAGGAACGCCACTGGCCATTGGTTGGCTAGAAACGCGTACCGTAAATGAAATGGTCGTGTACCAACAGGTTTGTCGAATTGCCCATCAGATTATTGCAGAAGGATTCTCCGATCAAGTTATTCAACCGGGTGTGACCTCCACCCAGGAAGTGGTCTGGTGGTATCGAGAGCGTATTAGAGAGCTTGGACTTATTGCCTGGTTCCATCCTACGGTTGACGTGCAGCGTCACGACCCGGATAGCAAGGAACACCTCAGAAGTTTTTCTAGAAGGCCAGACCAAGAAATCATTCAACCTGGGGACTTGCTTCATGTTGACTTCGGTATTACTTATTTAGGACTCAATACTGACACTCAAGAAAATGCCTATGTATTGAAGCCTGGCGAGACCGAAGCTCCTGCCTACTTAAAAGATGCCTTTAAAAAAGGACTACAGGTAATGGATGATCTCACGACCCAATTCAAGTCTGGTCGTACAGGAAATGAAATGCTAGCGAGTGCCCTGAAGAAAGGAAAGAACGCTGGACTCAAACCTACCATATATACCCACCCCATCGGCTACCACGGTCATGGCGCCGGGCCAACCATTGGTTTATGGGATCAACAAGGTGGGGTGCCCCATCGCGGTGATTACCCGCTTTATCCAAATACGGCCTACTCTATTGAGTTGAACACCGCCGTTTACATTCCAGAATGGGGCAAGGACATTCGTATGATGATGGAAGAGGATGCCTTTTTTGACGGGGAAGAAGTGCGTTACATTGATGGGCGTCAGGTGGAACTGTTTTTGATTCCGAGGCAAAAAGGGCATTTAGGGCAGTAGTAGACGATTCTATCAAAAATCGATCATACCTGTATAGCACCTAATGAGCTAGGATTAAATTACTGGGAGAAACCACAAGGGGCAAAACATTAGGGATGTGATTTCAGTCCTATTTACAAGGAAACCATCCAACTATGAAAAAGATACTCGTTCCCACCGACTTTTCTCCAGTAGCAGATCATGCCTTGACCTATGCGATCGAACTAGGCGCCGCATTCAACAGTGACCTTTTGCTATACCACGTCTATCATGTCAGCAAAGTGGATTACAATCGAGACTTTCCAGCAGATGAGCAGCCGCTAAAGAAAGAATTGGAACGGAAGATGGGGTTGACAAAGCTCAAATTCCAAGATAGCATTGCTGAGAAGGGACTCAATGTTCATGGGACGGTGGCTCGAGAGCCCATTTTAGCCTTGTTCGAACGGAAAGTAGAGGAGCATGAGATAGATATGCTCGTACTTGGCAGCAAGGGTGCAACGGGCTTGAAGAAGGTGATCTTTGGCAGCGTGGCAGCTACGGCGCTCAACATGGCCAAAATTCCCGTCTTCATTATCCCGCCTGAATCCACTACTCTACCAATTAAACACATTGTGCTGGCCGTAGATAATGACAAAATTTCCAAAGCTGTGCTAGCCCCTCTACAGCAGCTGGCGGTGAAGTTTGGGGCCAAAGTGACAGTACTCAATGTGAAAACAGAAAGTAGTCTAGCCACAGTTTCAAAGGTCAAAGTAGATCTAGAGGGAGTTGAAAGCAGCTATCAAGAAGTACCCTTGTCTAATACCGTCAATGATGCGATCAGCAAATTTGTTAAAACCGTCGACTGTGATGTATTATGCATGGTACGTCGAGACAAGGGCTTCTTTCAGCGCCTTTTACAAGGCAGTAATACAGTGAACCAGGCCTACAGGAATCAATTACCCCTATTGGTATTGCCAGAAGGATAGCTAATCCTGATAATATATACAGCGGTTTATACAAAGCTGTACAAACCATTAGGCGGGAAAATATCTTCGTCGAGTTTAGGCTCTCATTGGCCGACAAAAGTAGAAGATTTGTCCGGCTAGGAATATATTCCTGTGACCAAGTATGATACAGCAGGAAGTTTCGGTTAAGTTACTTCCTGCTTCAAAAAACCAATAAGCACAACCTGAAATATGGCAGACACCCATAAGCAAGCCAGCGCTAACCAGCCAGAAGCTCCTGTACAATTGGAAGCGGGGACCTATGAGATCATTAGAAATCGACTCTCTCAACAAGCTGATGATCTGCGGCATAGGCTCGACCAACTTAATTCGGCGCGAAAGCAAGTATTTGGCGCAGTCGAATCCCAACTGATTGCTAATGATCGTATCAATACCGCGAACTACTGCGTGGCCAGAGATATTATCTCGCTAGGCCAATGGTGTCTCTTCGGTTATAACGTCCATATTGGTCTTCGTGCCGGAATCAAACTAGAAGACGTATTCAGCCTTTACCATTTTCAAGAAAACACCTTTAAAGAGGGAGAGTTATCGCCCATCCGCCAGGAAAAATTTGAGCTCGACTTTCAAAATCTATACCGCTACTATAAGGAGGCTTTCTTCTCTCGTTTTGTCCGTCAAGGCACCTACTTCTATATGGTTTTCCAGGTATCTGCTAATCCAGCAGATATCAAGGCCTTTAAGTGGTTAATTAAAGAGGAGGAACTCGTATACATAGATGCTCGGAGTGAGCATGAGATTCGCAAGCCGGAGCAGCACGAATTCCGCTGGATGAGAGCAGGGCGTGAAGATCAGCGGCAAGGTCGCCATCCCCATATGTCGATCATGGATCGAGTCTTTGTGGAAACGGTCGGCGGTGATCTCACCATTAAGGTCGAGGATAATACCAATGATGGAAAAGGAATCTATGAAGAAGGAGTTGAGTATCCAGACCAAAGTCTAGATGACGCTGAATATCTATATGCGGACCTAGGTAATCTTATCGCTTTAAAGATCCGTCCTTACCAGGAGGACTTCCGGTATTTTGTGTTCAATGAAAGGTTGCAGGAAGTACAGCGGATCGATGCACTCGAGGATAGTGGTGTGCTCCTGCCAGATAACCAAGGGCTTATTTTTGCCAATGGTTACTATCTACAGACTGGCGAATTCAAAATTTTCGATGTGCCACTTCAGAAGAAGCACTTTGAAAAGCGCATTATTTCTCCCAATGGTGAGGACTACCTCTTTGTTTTCCAGAATGATAGCAAAGGTACCTACCTCCTACACCAATACAATCTCATTGAGCAAAAGGTAGAAACGCCCATCCACTGTCATGGTTTGCGCTGTTTCCCGATGGTGAATTGAGCTACTTTAAGACCGAGGATGAGCCCAGTAAACACCATGTCGTACAGATTTGGCAAACCCCTTTTCTGCAGGGCAAACCCCTGCCATCAGCACATAAAGACAGCTTTCTGTACAAAATTGGGAACAAAGACATTGTGAAAGCCATGGCCGAGTGCCACGAGGTACTCACCTTATCCGCCAAGGATGATTCCTACACGGGCCTTTACGACGATTTGGTCAAGCTCTGCACCAATATTACAGATAGCTATTACTGGATTGATAAGGATGAAAGCTTCCATCTCGAGTTACCCTTGCTGGAGATCAAAGCTACAGCCACCGCAGCTATAGAGGAGTATGACAAGAAGATTAGCATACAGCGGGCGACTACCAATCAGATCGCAACCGTCGAAAAAGAGGCCAAAGAACTTTTCAAAGAAGTAGATCGCCAATCCTTCGACCAAATCGACGCCTTTGTACAAGCGCTAGCGGAATTGCGGAAATTACGAGGAGCTGTCATCTCGTTGAAAGATCTTCGCTATACCAACCTAGCCTTAATCAATGAGTTGGAGGTAGAGGCAGTGGAAAAAAGTGAGCGACTTTCACAAGCTTGTGTGGAGTTCTTGCTGGATGAGAAAGCCTTAGCTCCCTATCAGGCCAAGATTGAAGAAAAACAAGCCCTACTAGGTGAAGTTAAAACGGCACGCGAGGCCGACGAGCTAGCTGAAGAGGTTACTCAAATTGGAGACGAATTACAATTGCTCATAGATATCGTCAGCAACTTAAAGATCGAGGACGCTACACATACTACAGCCATTGTAGATAACATCTCCCAGATATTTGCCCACCTCAATCAAGTCAAATCAGGGCTTAAGCGCCATAAAAAGGACTTAGCTGGCACCGAAGCTAAGGCAGAATTTAATGCCCAGATTCGTTTACTCGATCAAGGGATCATTAACTTCCTTGAACTATCGGAAACGCCACAACAATGCGATACCTATCTTACAAAGCTCATGATCCAACTAGAAGAGTTGGAAAGTAAGTTTGTGGAGTATGACGATTTCATTGAAAAGCTAACCGACAAGCGAGAGGAGATTTACAACGCTTTTGAAGGTCGAAAGAAGAGCCTACTGGAAGCCCTCAACAATCGTACAACAGCCCTTCAACAAGCTGCTAATCGCATCCTAGGCGGGATCCAGCAGCGCAGCCAAAGCTTCGAAGAAGTGGATGCCATCAACGGCTTTTTCGCCGCTGACTTGATGGTGGATAAGGTTAGGGATATTATCAATCAACTGCGCAGCTTACAGGACACGAATAAAGCTGATGCCTTGCAAACTCGACTTAAGAGCTTGCAGGAAGAGGCCATTAGAAGCCTACGCGATCAGCAGGATCTCTTTGTCAAAGGAGAGAACGTTATTCAACTCGGCAAGCACCAATTCAGTGTCAATGTCCAACCCTTAGATCTTACCATTGTGCAAAAAGATAATCAACTGTATTATCACCTCACGGGTACCAGTTTCTATGAATTGGTAGATGATGAAAGCATTATGGATATGGAGTCGGTTTGGTCACAGCATCTACCGTCTGAAAATAAAATGGTCTATCGATCAGAATACCTGGCCTTTTGTCTCTGGGAAGAATATGGTCCCAAAGCACTAGCTGGCCAAAATTTGCTGGAATTAGCTCAAAAAGAGGCAGGCCAACGCTACGAAGAAGGATATATCAAAGGCATCCATGCGGAAGATGCGGCTCAAATCCTTGAGGCCTTGCTGCAAATTCATCAGCAGGTAGGCGTGATGGCCTATACGCCGAAGGAGCGCGTTTTAGCTCGTTTCATTTGGGAAAAATGCTTAGGTGAAGAGCAAAGACAGCTTCTGATCCAGCAAATCCAGAGTGCCAGTCTCATTCGTACGGTATTCCCAGATAGTGATTCTTTCGAAGAACTGAAGGATTCTCTGGCAGAGATCCTATCTCAGGCCTTGGCTACTCAAGCCTAGGCCATTCCCTACCTTATAAAACGTGGTCTTTGCCCAGTATTGGCAATTGGTATAACTTACTGCCTCTCCAGGTTGAGTTTGCCTAATTTTATTTACTTTTATATCTGAAAAAAGGCAAAATGTCCCCGGACTTCCCGAGTCCATCAAACTAAGCAACTACTGATACTTTGAGAAACAAACTTCCATTCCTATTGCTGATCGGCTTATGTATTCTTCCCGTGATCTCATGGGCACAAAATCTTTCGGAAGCCGATATCATTCCCATGCTTGAAAAAGCCAATGCTTTCGGAGAAGCGGCTGATTATGAAAGTGGAGATCAACTCCTAGGAAAAGCCTTGAAATTGATCCTCCAACATCAACCGGAAAATGATTCTCTGCTCGGGCTTACTTATTTCATGATCAGCAAAACCAAACACCTCAATGGCGAATGGGAAGCTGCTGCTCCCAATATGAAGCTTGCTGCTCAATATTATGAGAAATCTTACGGGACCTTGAGTGCTCAGCATGCCGATGCGATTTACAGTCTGGGAAAGATCTATTTCGACGTCAATGAGGACATTGATAGTGCGTATCATTACCTGTACGCTGCCTTAGATCTCTACGAGCAAATGGATAAGAAGCTGGACATTGGCTGGAACCATCGGGCCATTGGGACCATCCAAGCCTTTACCAAGGATTATGCGGGAGCTTTGGCCTCTTGTGATTCAGCAGTGAAATACCTGGAAGCCTATCGGGAAGAATGCGAGCAAAAAGAAGAAACTGTATCTCGAAGTTACTACCTACAGATTGGACAGGCGTACCTACTCATGGCTGAACTCTACGCCGAAATCAATGACGAGGAGCGCAGCATTCTATTGGCTCAGCGAGCCTGGCAAATTGTGGAGGAAAAAGAAGAAGTGCATAAGCTCATGCGCTACTATGTGCTCAATAATCAAGCCCAGTTCCATGCGCATCGAGGAGATTACCGCGCGGCCTTGGCCAGCTATCAGTTGCTCCTAGATGAATCTGAGGGAGAAAAAGCGCCATCTGAACGCCGAGTCGTTTATAAGGAAATGGCGCAATTCTATACGGAGCTAAAAGAATATGAAGAGGCTTTAGATTTTCATCAGCAAATCCTGGAACTCAATACGGTTATCCAAGCCCAGGATAGTCTGCACTATGCGGAAACCTTCCTGGAAATGGCTAAGATATATCGTCAACAGGCAGACTTTGAGAAAGCGGAACATTTCGTGGAGGAGGCCTTTGACATTAGCACTTTCCACAATAAACAATGGCGCATCAGTAAGGCCGCTGCAGAAAAAGCGCGCTTGTTTGATGAGCAGGGGAAGTACAAGGAAGCGAAGGAATGGATAGAAGCAGCCTTCACCCCCTCCTACCCGCCTGAATCCTCTTTTGAGATGGCACACTTATTAGCCACTCGAGCCGAGATCCTCTTCCATCAATACCAAGCCAGTAAGCAGCTTAGCCAACTGAAAAAAGCTGAAAAACAGATAGATGAAAGCCTCGAATTAATCCAACTCTTTACCGAAGAGACTTTCAAACGTCGGGATTTCATCGAAGAACAACTCAACTTGACTGAACTCGCCCTAGAGATCAAGCTCGCCTTGTATAACGAAACGGGAGATGCAAGCCTCTTAGAGGAAGGCTTTGCCCTGAGCGAATCTGCCAAGGTCAACACCTTGCGTTTAACCCTGCGCGAAAACCAAGGAGCGCAAAAGGCTAATATACCTGCGGAGATCTTACAACAAGAAAAAGAGCTAAAAGGGAAACTCACCATCTACAGGGAACGACTACACTACCTATCTCAGCAAAGCCAAACCGCTGAATCACAGCGCCATCAGTGGCAAGATAGTGTGTTTTTAACGGGCACTGCCCTCCAAGAATTAAAGGAAAAACTTGAACGAGAATACCCTGCTTATTATCGACTTAAATATGATAATCAAAGCATTAGGGTTGCTGAGATTCAGAAGGAACTAGGGGCTGATGAAGCGCTGTTGGAATACTTCGTGGGAGATGAAAATCTCTTCGCTTTTCTCATTACGCCCTCTTCCACCCACTGGCAAGCCTTAAGTGGGCCCTCCAACTGGTCCAAGGACCTGGCTGAGTTTAGACAAGAAGTCATGGCAGGTGGCCAAAAAAGTGACGTGCAAGAATTTGGGCAATTGGCCTACGGCATGTATCAAAAGGTTCTGGAACCTGTTTTAGCTAAACTGCCTGAAAACACTCAGCAACTAACCATAGTGGCAGATGGCCTACTGAATTTACTACCCTTTGAGATCCTCTTTACCACACCTGCTGAGGAGCTAAGTTCTTTCGCCACTGCACCTTATCTCATGCAGAGCCATACCCTCTCCTATGCATATTCTGCTACCTGGCTGTGGTCCGATCGAACGAAAAGAGCTTGTAAAGCGGAAAAAGAGTTGGGCGCTTTTGCAGCGAATTATGACGCTTACCAAGTCCAAGAAAACGATACGCTTTTGGCGGCCGTATTTCAAGATGTGGTACGCTCAGGCTATTTACCGCTACCAGGGGCAGAAAAGGAAGTGAAAGACATTGCAGCCATCTTTGAGGCTGAGCCTTTCCTAAAGTCTATGGCTACCAAATCACAATTTGAAGCAGTGGCAGCGCAATATCAAATTTTACACTTGGCCATGCATGCCTTTATCGAGGAAAATGCACCACAATTCTCCAAGCTACTTTTCACTCAAAATACTGGAGGAGAAGGAGATGGACAGCTTAGTGCACATGAATTGTACAACTATGACTTGCAAGCTGATCTAGTGGTACTTAGTGCCTGTAACACCGGCTTAGGTAAAATGAAAAGGGGCGAAGGACTCATGAGTTTATCTCACGCCTTTGCTTTGGCCGGCGTACCTGCTACAGTAATGAGTCTTTGGAAAATTCCAGATCAAACCACCCCCGCCTTGATGGTACGTTTTTATCAGAATCTCAAGGATGGTTTACCCAAAAACGAAGCCCTGCGCAAGGCCAAGCTGGACTACTTGCAAGCAGCCAAGCTTGACCAATTGGCACATCCCTACTACTGGGCTGGTTTCATGTTGATGGGGGATCCTAAACCACTTAGCAAGAGTGGCATTCCCATGAGTTTCTGGTTTACACTAATCATTTTCGTAGCCGGCATTGGCATGTACTATTATTTCCCCGAGAATCGAACTTCTAGTCCGTCCGCAGGCTCTTAATCGGATTCATTAGGGCAGCTTTAATACTTTGTGCACTTACTGTCAACAAAGTAATGAGTATAGCCAGTCCCGCCGAAACAGCAAAAACCCACCATT